>Ga0134127_10000149_pt1 | contig 84834 bp, 79 predicted proteins | sample KB31753_FD_96459 | JGI IMG/M metagenome (GOLD analysis project Ga0134127, IMG submission 96459) | Terrestrial soil microbial communities with excess Nitrogen fertilizer from Kellogg Biological Station, Michigan, USA - KB3-175-3 | ecosystem: Environmental > Terrestrial > Soil > Unclassified ... | reverse complement strand
TTGGGCGAGAAGTTTATCCTGACGAAGGAAGGGAGCCCAGGTGGGCGCACATTAAAAGCAATTCGAAAGAATTGCTTTTTTGGTTTAAATCAGTTTGGGCGAGAAGTTTATCCTGACGAAGGAAGGGAGCCCAGGTGGGCGCACATTAAAAGCAATTCAAAAGAATTGCTTTTTTGATTTAATCCTGTTGGGCGAGAAGTTTATCCTGACGAAGGAAGGGAGCCCAGGTGGGCGCACGTTAAGAAAGCTTCCTTAAGGAAGCTTTCTTCGTTTAAGCTGCCGTCAACTTCTTCAACCCCTCTTTTCGCAGAAGAGAGGGGTGGTTCGCCAAAGCGGACCGGGGTGAGTTATCTACGCCAAGCCGGCTTCCCAAAGGGAAGCTTTCTTCGTTTAAGCGCCTTTTCGGCTCCCTCAGCCGATCAGCTTCGTCCGAAACCAGGCAAAACAATGCGAGCCATGTGCGTGGCAGGGCATCAGAACTGCGAAGCATTCTTGAGCACCCTTGAAAATAAACAAACCGCGAAAATTTTTTGCATGCAGGGTCTCAAAGCACAAGGTTCGCCCGGCAAAATAATCGTAGCCCTGGTTTTGCCTGGTTTGCAGCGGAACGCCCGTGCGGCAAAGAAGCCTTCGGCTGAGAAGCGTTTTTGGTTCCTTTTGTCGCTACAAAAGGGACAAGCCCTCGCGGCAATTGAGCGGCAAGAATACTGTACAAATTCTTGTGTGTCGTTTTTTGAAAACGATCGTACCTGCTTTCTACTTCTCCAATCCCGCTATACTATCGGGTTTATTTTACGCGGGCTTGTGCTTTCAACTCTCCGGCTTCGCTCTTAAATCATGGTTTACAAAGGTTTACACTTTTTCGCCTAATTTCGAGTTAATTATCTGATAATCAACTAATTAACTTTTTTCACTGTAAACCCAAAAAAGCCATATTTTTTACTAAAAAAATTAGTATTTTTTCGTATATTGCATGTCCCCAAAAATTAGCAAAACCATGCAAACAGCAACAAAAACCAAACGACCCGCTTCAACAAAGATGGCAGCTACCAGGCAAAAAGTTAAACGGCTCTTAATGCTTAAAAAGGTGACCGTGCAGGATATGGAAGATCTCGACGACATGGAACGCGATTACCTCGGCGAAACCACTACCCGGCAACTGGAGCAGTTAACCGGCGACGCGCGCGACAGCTTTATCGAAAAAATAGAGGCCGTTATTACGGCAACTACAAAAACCGAGATTTGGGAGCATAACCAAACGCTCATCAGCAACGCCATCTCCAGGTTCATAGCAAACCACGGCATCATGCCCGCCAAAAGCCTCATAGCACAGCAGACGGGCCTGAGCCGGCAAACCGTGGCCAAGCACGTAAAAGAATATCAAACACACCCCGAACACCTGGCCGCGGTACAGCAGTTTAAGTTTATGGCGCCAAACGTGCTGGCCAGCGTTTATAAGTTTGCCGTAAACGGCGATACCAAGGCCGCCCGCCTTTATCTCGAAATGGTGGGCGCTATCAACAGGCAGCAGCCAGGTTTGGTGGTAAACGAGCAAAACAACTATATCCAAATCAATAACACCATATTGAGTCAGGAAAACTTAAGGGCCTTAACCGCCGAGCAGCTCAACCAGATCGAGCATATCATTACCAACGGAACGGGTAAATGAGTTTGGGTAAGTAGCCTGGCAGGCAATGTAGAAGGTCATCAGCTTGTGCCAACCCCTCTTTTCGCAGAAGAGAGGGGTGATCTGCCTTTGGCGGACCGGGGTGAGTCATCTACGCACTGCCTCAGGTTAATAACACCATCTTGAGCCAGGAAAACTTAAGGGCCTTAACCGCCGGGCAACTCAACCAGATAGAGCATATTATTACCGGCGGGCAGGGTAGATGATTGCGAGAGTATTTGTACAAGCGGCTTTTTTCGTTGCAGCCTCTAATATATCTATGATTTTTTTGGTTTAAATATTTCTGTATAAACAAATTTGTTTATATTTGTTACGTGGAAACTGTAATTAAGAAATACAAAGGAATTCATCCCGGGCTTATTCTTGAGCGGGAACTTAAGAAAAGGAATCTTAAAAAGGGCCCCTTTGCACTTTCATTACAGGAATATCCTCAAACGTTAAACGGCATCACTAAAGGCCAGCGGGGATTGACCCCCTCACTCTCTTTAAAGATAGACAAAGCGCTGGGGCTCGAAGAAGGAACAATGCTGCTGCTTCAAACCTATTATGAAATAAAAAGGGAACAGCAGAAAAGTAATATGGAGCAACGTCCTGATCTTTCTATCATTCGAAAAACATTATTTTGGGATACTGATATCAACACGATCGATTGGAACAAACAGTACAAGGCTGTTATTCAACGTGTGTTTGAACGCGGAAATGATGAGGAAAAAAAAGAAATCCTGAGATTTTACGGTAAAGGCAAAATTAAAGCCATTACAGGAAGTCCCCGGATCACAAACAACAGGCTGCCGGTAATGGGACACGCAAAAGCTAAATAAATATGCTTTATTGGAACACCGTTAATAACCTTTTAAAAAGCTGTTTGCTTACTTTAATGAAAGCCGAAGAACTTAAAGACTTCAGACTTGTAGGCGGCACAGGATTGAGTTTGCATTTGAGGCTTTCATTAAAGAAGATATTGAAGAGGCGGTTTCCGCTCGATGAGTTTGATGGTGGGCGCCATCAGCAAGCAGCAGCCGGGGATGGTGGTAACCGAGGAAAACAACTATATCCAGGTCAATAACACCATCTTGAGCCAGGAAAACTTAAGGGCCTTAACCGCCGGGCAGCTCAACCAGATCGAGCATATTATTACTGGCGGAAGGGTAGATGATTTTGAAGGGTGTTGTACAGGCGGCTTTAACAGGTAGCGGCGAATTTTTGAAACCTATATCAATATGTTATCTTTGTATAGTAATTAATGAAAAACATCAAAGATGAATTACAACATATCATTCTCGGAGATGAACCGTCTGGCCAGGGAGGCGCACTCAAAAAAACCCAAGCTTTCCTTAGAGGATATGCGAAAACAAGCGGCGATACTCAAAAACAGCAGTACGTCAAAAGTAAAGAGGCAGAAGCAATCTTAGCATTCGCGAAACAGGAAAAGCTTTTTTACGAAGAAGATATCAGGGAAAGCGATTTCATTAGCCAGGGCGCTGAACAGAAGGTTTACCGTTTAAATGAATTCCAGGTCATTAAAACCAATGCCGGTATCTTTTACGAATGCTGGCTTGATTATTTTAACAGCTTGCTGCTCCACAATTATTTCTTTCCTGCCACCGCTTATACTTTTTTAGGTTTTAAGGAGATCGGCGGTGAGCTTCACGCCGTAGTCAAACAGGAATTTGTTGTCGCCTCTCAACCAACAGACCTTGTCCGGGTCCGTCAATTCTTAAGTTATAACGGTTTTCAGCTTAAGAAGAACAACGACTACCTCAACACCGAGCTCGGGTTGATATTTGAAGATCTTCACGATGAAAATGTGCTGTCAGATAAGGGCGTACTTTTCTTTATCGACACGATATTTTATGTCACGCCTGCTTTTTACCGGTAGCATTGTTTGTGATTTTCCAGCTCAGTCGCCTGCGCTTTTTTTGGCAACATCGCTGATGCTTAGCTCCCTTTGGTCCCTGGTTCCCGCCCGCTGGATGGGAAGGCCGCCCGCCTGTATCTCGAAATGGTGGGCGCTATCAACAGGCAGCAGCCGGGCATGGTGGTAAACGAGCAAAACAACTATATCCAGGTTAATAACACCATATTAAGCCAGGAAAACTTAAGCGCCTTAACCGCCGGGCAGCTGAACCAGATAGAGCATATTATTACCGGCGGGCAGGATAAATGATTTTTGGTTCGAGCGCGGGCGGTGCCCGGTTGACATCCCCCGGCACTAACTGTATCAGGGACTTCAATTTCACAATAGCGTTATCGGATTATCACCGTGTATGTCAAGAACTACAAGACGTTTTATTCTATTGCCGAATCGCATTGTCAATAAAGTTAACTTAATTTACATAATTTCAGTAAATATATTTTCGACAATTCTTATTAATTTGTTTAGATCTTACAATTGCTTAATTACTTTAAGATAATATTCAATGGTATTTGTAGATTCATTGGACCTTAATAAAGATTTATATTTACATTATAATTTAAGTCATTTAAAAACAAATGAAATTAAGTCAAAACGACATAGGCGGTGAAATTCTTTCGATCATTACAAAGGGAATGTACAGTGACCCGAAAGATGCGTTACGTGAATATGTCCAAAATGGGGTAGATGCCGGTTCGCAAAGAATTGAAATTAAATTACGAGCTAATATTTTAGTTGTTCAAGATTATGGAGTTGGAATGACCCGTGGAACAATGAGACGAGCCGTTAGGGTCGGCATGTCAGATAAGAATCCAAGATTGAGCGTCGGGTTTATGGGAATCGGATTATATAGTTCTTATCATCTTTGTGACAAACTTACTGTTTATTCGAAGGTTTGTGAACAGACAGCAAATCAGCTAATCTTTGATTTTAAGTCAATGAGATTAGTGTTAGAAGCACAAAAAAATAAAAAAATTGAAAGTGAAGAATTAAACGAAGAAACTAATGATGAGGTACCATTACTATTATTATTAGAAGATTGCATTGAATTTAATAGTCTCACCGACGATGATTATTCAATCGTGGGTACTAGAGTGGAAATGTCAGGCGTGGAAGAAAATTTTTTTATGTCCCTATCGAAATTTGAAGAGGTATCGGAATATCTAGAGAAAGTCATACCGTTGCCCTTTCATCCAGAATTTAGTTATGGGAAGGAAATACAAGATCATATAAATGAAGTTTGTGAAAAGCATGGCGCAGCTTTTAAATTGATAAATCTTAATTTAGATATAAACGGTAAAAAGAGTGATTTACATCGGCCTTATAAAGACTCAGATTTTTTGCCTTCTAAGCCTTTAAAACCGAATTATAAACTTTTATCTTCAGATTCCGAATTTTTCGGTGTTGCTTGGGGATGTTTAAATTCAAATAACTCAATCATTACCAACGATAAGGTTAGAGGATTCTTGCTTCGAAAACAGGGCTTTTCCCTCGGTGCTCGCAATAATTTGTTGTCCATCTTTACTGCAAAATTCTTCAATAGATACGTTGGAGAAATAATTGTAGTGCATCCTAAACTTTTGCCGAATGGCGCGCGGAATGATTTTGAATATTCGAATTTAAGAAATAGTTTTTATTTAGAGTTACAGAATGTCGCTGTAGAATATAATGAAGACGCGAACAAACATCAAGAAAAGGAAAAAGCTGAAATAGAATTAAATAAGTTGATAGACTTGTATAGGGAAAGAAGAGCTCAATTGAGATTTTTTTCTGATAATAGTGACAAACTGCTTGAATTATATAAAGAATTAACTATTGCGAGAACATCTTTTGCGAAAAGGAAAAAGGTGAGCTGGAAAATTCGAGATCATATCAAAGCGGAAGCAGAAACAACAATGACTTTAATGGACGAGCTTATAGAAGAGGTTAAAGGTCTAATTGAGCTTAAGAAAGAAGAAAGGAAAAGAAAACCTGCGACCATTGAATCGGTATCTGCAAAATTAATTGAGGCTCCATCTCACAAGGAAAAAACCGCAGAAACCAAAATTCCTACAAGTTTAGCTGAGGTTGTTGAGCTTATTGGATACGAATATAGTAATGAAATAAAAATGATCTTTGATTTTTTGGAAGATCGATATTTAAGACCGCTGAGCAAGAGTCAGGAAGACTTTATTAACCAACTAATAATATTGAAAAGCGATATTGAAGATGTATTTTTCGATGAAGAATAATAATGGCGCCTGAAACCTTAGTTAATTATACCGATCATCCACGAAAGCAGGTTTTTAGAAGTCAATGGGCGAGCCCGTTGATTCAATTTATAAATACCGAATTAAAAAAAAACTTGGTCTATTTAGGCTTACCCGGGATTGGTGCGCTAGACATTAAGGAATGGATCAAATACTTGCGAATCGTATATGCGTTTCAATGTTTGGACAAAGATAAAACTATAGTAGAGGCAAAAGAGGAGTTTAACAATTTACAATCCGAATTAAATAAATTAACGGTTAGTGGTAAATTGGAAGATTACCAGCTTTACGAGGGTTATATGGAGCAAGTTGTGATGGGTGGCTTCGATGATAGAGCGCAGGAGTTTAATCAAAACGATTACGTAACTATATATAATCTTGATTTTTGCAATGAATTAACTTCCCCTTATCCCGTTGTTTTTGAAAATGGAAAGACGAAGTTTCACACAAAATTGGATGTAATAGAGAAACTCTTGAAAATACAATCAAAATTTAGTCTATCCAAACCGCATGATAAATTTTTGATGTTTATAACGGTTAATTCAAAGTTTCTTGAAAGTGATTATGATTTGATCGCCGAACCTTTTTATAAAAAGTATAAAAAATCAATTAAAAATCTGATAGAGAGCGATAGAATGGCAAGGCTAATCAAAGCGTATGCTTTTTATTACTTAGATCAAATATTTAAGAATTGTAGTTTTCAGGTCGAGTTTTTGCCAACTATGTACTATGCTGGATCGGGCTTTTACAGAGACTCCTTAACCAATCAAAGATTTCCAACAATGATGCAAACCTTTGCAATTTTAGGGACAAATAATTTTGAAGGGATAATACCATTTAAACAAAATGTTGAAGAGTACATGAATACTAAGTTTTTGTTTGCTACGGATAAGACACTTGCTAATTATAATGCGAAAAGAATAGTGGAAACCGATTTCGATGTTGATCCTATCACTGCAATTAAAAATACTTATACCTATAAAAACTTGTGGGCGGCAAGCTAAGAACCGTCAAAATCATACGTTAAGGTTAGGTTTTTAAATAAGTCTTCTCTTATTAACCTATTATACTTTAACCGTAGTTTGCTTATCTCTGTGCTCGCGTCTATTATTGAAAGTCTGGAATTTGTGTAGTGAGTTAATAGACTTAGTATTTTAGGATTGTCGACCAATATTTCGATATTTTCAAACTCATTGGCGTAAATTATTTCGTTTGCTACAACTCTTTCATAATTATCTAAATTATAATAATCATTTCTCCAACGCTCTGTAAGCCCCGAATTAAGACAGTATTTTCTATTCATTATATATTGCTCTGGCAAATGTAAAATTTCAAGGAACTCATCTAAATCCTTGCCGAATGCGTTCTCAAAAAAATCATAGCCGGGCGCTACTATACCCTTTGTGGCATTTAATATTGATTGTATTGCTCTCAAAAATTTTCTATTCCATTTCGGCCCAATATATTTTCGATCTTTTGCTTCTTCACCAAACAGTGGAATAAATTTCATTGGGAATGAGAAAATGTTGATATTTAATCTTTTGCCTAAGTCAATATTAATTCTCAAACGATTATAGAAGTCTTCCGGCTTATCGTTAAAATTATAAAGGATGTAATTTGAAAGTTCTTTTATTTCAAATTTTGCAGCTAATTCAACAGCGTTGATATATTGTTTTCTAATACCAATATGATCAAATGCTATTCGCAACGGACGGATTGGTATCTCGCTCATTAATCTCATTAAATCTTCGGTCACATACCGCGCGTCGGTACCCTGGTTAAAATCAACGTATCTCAAAACTTCAATTTTATTTCTACATTTTTCAAATAACACTCTTAAAGAATCATAAGAGTCTAATATGCCTTTTTTTGTAACGGTTGATAAGTCAAATAAACGATGGTCTTTTAAGATATTTTCTACGATAATTTTATTTGCGCCCCTAAGTTTTTTATAAAATTTTTGTAGAACGGTAAAACCATATTTTACATACGCTTTATCGTTAGTACTATCTTTTAAATTATTTACGACAATGTCGAATTGGTTTGGCTCTTGAAATTTCGCCCCCCTATAAAATCCCATTTCTTTTATTTCCTGAATTATTTCAGGAAATTGCGGAGATGCCAACACATTATTGTCCATTAACAATAGATTTCTTTGTTGACCATATTTTTCTGTAACACATAGAAATTTATCTTTGGAGTCTATTTTACTTTTATACGTAGGTTCCAATTTTGGCACTGAACAAAAGGCACATTTTCTCGTGCATCCCTTAGTCATGAATGTGAAATAGGCGCTTTGAGTAGGATACTTGTAATCGATTTCATGTAATATTGAATAATCTAATGTTAATTCGTCTATGATTATTTCATTATTATCATCTAAGATTTTAGGTTTGTCTAACAACCCATCAATTGGGACAATACCAGTAGCTGCAATGATTTCATTTTTTAATAACGACGCCATAACCCCACCCACATAAATGTTCTTTTGATCTGAGACTAATTTCTTTGCGAATTCAATCGTTTCAATAGTTATTCTCCAGTAGAAGGTAAATAGTGTGGTTATATAAATTCTATCCCAATAATCTTTTGGGGCGTACTTATAAGCGTAATATCTCAAGATAGAAATTACCTCAACCTTAGTAGCCTCAGGCATCTTATCAGTAACAAGCGTAATTTGATTCAAACGTTTGTTTCTAAGATATGATTTCACCGATAGGATATCAATGTTCTGTTTCTCTATATTTAATTTTTTTATTTCATTTAAACACTTTTCAACTTTAATATCTAAAATCAGGTCGTCTAAATTTCCTTTAAAAAAAACTACCTCATCGCCCAACAATTTGTGGTAGGTTGAAATTTTCATTAAACCAATTGGCGGATATTTGTTTTTATAATTTGGCTCTATTAAGAGTACTTTTCTTTGCATGTAAATCAATTTAAATAGTCTGTCGTCTCACGGGTATTTTTTTTCTTGAGTAGAACTGATCAAGATATTGCTAATTATATGAAGAGCAAGCGTCAAACAACTAATTGTAATAAATAGCATTATTGATCTCTGGGAGTCATAGTATAATCCTAAGTCTAGAAACAACGTATTTAACAACATAATAATGATCAATACCGGATTGTTCCAACTGTTATAAGTTGGCTTCTTAACATTTGTAGGCAGCACCTGAATGGAAGTTAGATTTGATGATACTGATTGATGGTGGTAAAAATGATAGCGGATTCCATTAACAGTTCGTGAATATAATGTTGCCTCGTTTTTGAGATTAATCACGAACAGGTAAAAGAAGAACCCTACAAACGACAGGAACAATAAAACATAACCAAAAATATCCATTGTAAATAATTTGTTGTTTTTATCTACTGTGCTCAATATTAGTATCGGAACCGACGCAAAGAGTATATAATATCTAAAAAAAACCGCAAATTGTTTCTGTGCTTCGAAATGTGCCTTAGCTATATTTTCATATTCCTTTAAAAGAAACTCTTCAAATTGTGTTAAATTACTCATCGTGATAAAGTTTATCTCAAATCTAATCAATTTCAGCCCAACTATACAAAACCTTCAGAATGCAGCGCAGGCCAAAGCGGTGGAGTTCTCGTGACCACGTTGTTCAGTGTGAAGTGAGGCCAACTTAGCCCGGCTTCGTCATTTTTATTACAGCTAAAACCTCGCCATCCGGTGTTTTGGCCTCGGCACGAGTCACCGTTTGGTAACCCATGGCCGTATAAAGCGGTACGCCGGGCAATGTAGCGCCGAGCTCGAAACTTTTAAATCCATTCGCCTTTGCCGCCGCTTCGCATACGTTCATGATATGCCGGCCAACCCCTTTTCGCGCATGATCAGGATGCACAAAAAAAGCCCTTATCCTGGCGGCATCGTGGTTTGGATCAAGCAGTGGGTCCTCCGTGTTTTTGTGCTGGTCGCCGCCATATAGCGTTTCCCGCTTGCTCCACCCCCCGCAGCCTGCCAGCACGCCGTCAATCTCGGCGATATAATAGGTGCCGTCTACAATCAATTGCGTATCTACACCAAAAATATATTTTATGCCACTTTCAATTTGCGCGGCCGTGTAATAAGCCGTGCTTAAACCGCGAACAGACAGGGCTATCATTTTATTTAGCCGCGGTATATCTTCAAGGGTGGCAAGGCAGGCGACTATTTGCATAGGTTTTCTTTCGCTTTGAGCTTCGGCTGTCCATGATGGATAGAATACACACAGAGAAAACTATATCAAAACTTATTTTTATTAATCACTTCCATAAACCGCTCCCTGAACTTTTCACTAACCGGTATGCGTTTGTCCGCAATAAAAATATGGTTATCTTCTATTTTGCTAAGCTGTTGATAGTTAATGATATAAGAGTTGTGCACCCTGATAAACGGGGCTTTTAACTGTTCTTCCATGTCCTTCAGGCGGCGGTAGATCAGCATCTGTTCCTGGCCGGTCGCCAGCCTTACGTAATCCTTCTCGCCTTCAAAATACAGGATGTCCTTTAATAAGATCTTCCTTAATGTTTTTCCGGATTTCACGAAAAAAAATTCCGGGCCCTGTTCGGCATTTGGCAGGTGATCCGGTCCGGGTTTTAAAAAATGCTGCTCTATTTTTTCGACGGATGCCAGGAAACGCTTTAACGTGATGGGTTTCAGCAAATAGTCGATGGTTTGAAAAGAATAGCTCTCAACAGCATATTCGGAATAAGCGGTGGTGAAAACAATTTTAGTGCGGGGCGGCAATAGGGTTGCCAGCTCCATGCCCGTAAGCTTTGGCATATTGATGTCCAGGAAAATAAAATCAACGGGGTTCGTTTTTAAAAAAGCCAGCGCTTCCAGCGCATCATAACATTTCGCTTTCAGGATCCAGGTGGTACTTTGCTTTATCAGCAGTTCCACCAGGTCGATAGCGTCGGGCTCATCATCAATAATTACGCAGCTTAAATTCATAGCGGAATTTTTAAAGACGCGGTGAATAATTCTCCTTCATCATCAATGGTCAGCTCGAATTTGTCCCCGTATAACATCTGGAGCCTTTTGGTTAAATTAATGATGCCGAATCCCCCGTGTTCGTCGCCGGGCTCCGGGTCCACTTTACGATTACGGGTGGTAAAAAACAGGTGATCACTTTGCTGGACCAATGAAATGGTTACCTGGTTTTGTTTTCGTGATTTGTCTATCCCGTGTTTGAAAATGTTTTCAACAAAGGTCATAAGCAGCATCGGCGGAATACGCAGGTCGGGGTTGTATGCTTTCTCGAAATGAACCGAGGCGCCGTGCCTGATCCGAATCCTTTCGAGCGCGATATAGTTTTCTATAAATGCCACTTCGGTGGATACAGGCACCTCATCGTTTGGGCTTTCATCAACAAAATAACGCATAATATCCGCCAGGCGTTCTATCAGCCCGGCCGACGGCGGATCCACTTTATATACCCGGTAATAAATGCTGTTCAGCGCATTAAAAAGAAAGTGCGGCTGAACCTGCGATTTGAGTAAATTAAGCTCGGCCTGGCTTTTTTGCAAAAGGATCTCCTCCGTTTGTTGTTTTAAAGTGAAATAGGCAATGGCAATGCGAAAAACCAGGCTGAGGACGTAGATGAGGATGCCGCCGGGAACATACGCCAGCAAAGTAGCCAAATGAACCGGGCCTGTTTTAACCAGCAGAACATGCCTGGCGAGGAGAACGCTTGCGTAACCCTTTAGCATCCCTGTTAAAATTAAAAACAACGCTACCGAAATACCATACGCTATGTACCTTCTTTTTTGATAAAATACCGGGTATAAGAACAGGATGTTCCCGTAAATAATGATGGCATACGACGTTGCGTTCACTACCGTGGATATGCTCGATTTTAACAAACCATCCATCGGCAGCAGCGAAAAAAATATCAATAACAACACGGCGGCCCATATCAGCATCTGGAGCTGAACAATTCGGGGCGCCTGCCTCCCTGTCTTCATGTTCAAAAATACTAACCTTTTACGTCTTCGTACGCTATTTTATGCCGTTGGCCCAACATTCTCTGCCATTGCATCAAAAATCAAGACGGTTGATCAAAACCCCCTGAAAAACCCAAATGCCGAATAAATGGCATCCCCCGTTGGAAATAAAAGGAATAGGGTCGAAAAGATTATTGAAAGCGGCTGGCAAAAAACACTTTTGACCATCCAAACATGAAAAAACAAGACAAATAAAATTTAACAACAAAGTTATGAGCACATTAAGATCAATGCTGGCAGGCATCGCTTTACTTTTTATTTGCGGAGCGGGAAATGCAATGAGTACACCTGCTGCAGGCAAGCTAACCAGGGACGAGGTGGTGAAAACATACATCGACGCTACGACCAGTGGTGACGTGAGCAAATTGAACGACATTTTGGCGGACGACCTGTTCTTTTATATCCAAAGGGGCGACTACGTTAACACGCTGGACAAGCATCAACTGATCGATTATATGAAAAACAATACGACACCTGATCCATCGGTTAAAATCAATACCACTGTAATGCAGGGCGACGATAACGCTGCGGTGATAAAAATTGAATTTAAGTACGATGGCTATTCGCGTACCGACGAGGTAACGCTTAACAAAACCTTTGAATGGGTAATCACTACCGTAGCATGTCAGTTTAAATAGTCGGAAGTCCGATCCCGATAGCTATCGGGACGGAAGTCGGAAAATGCCGCTGAGCAAATTTTTAAACCGTATATCCGGATCTATTTAAAATTAAATTATCTAATCACTTAATCAATAATCATCATGAAAAAAGTAACCCAATTGTTTGCAGTGCTGGCATTCGCTTTTGTCAGCAGTTCAGTATCCGCTCAATTAACGCAATCACAACTGGTTGCCGAATGGCAGCGGGCAAAAACATACACTAAAGCCTACCTGGATGCGATGCCCGAAGATGGTTACGGCTTTAAACCAACGCCGGAGATCCGCTCGTTTGCGCAGCAAATGCTTCATATAGCAGATGCCAATTACATCTTTGCTACCGTGGCAAGTGATAAGCCAAACCCTGTTGGCGAAACATTTGCCGCTCCGCATAACCAGAACGAAAAAACAGTGCCGCCAACCAGGGAAGCTGTTACCAAAGCGGTAATGGATAGCTACGACTGGGTGATCAGTACGCTTCAAAATATGACGCCTGATCAAATGCAGGCAGCCACCAAATTTGGCAAGCATGAAATCACAAGAGGAGGATTATACGCCAAGGCATTTGAACATCAAACCCATCAACGCGGACAAACCACCATTTACCTGCGTTTAAAGGGCGTTACCCCGCCGGCGGAACAGCTGTTTTAGTAAGGTAAAACACACTTTCGGCCATCAAAAAACTACAATGAAATCACTTCAAATAAAAATAGCGGCGATCGGTTTACTCATGCTGATTGCCGGTAGGGAATATGGCCAGCAAAGTATAAAAATATCGGGCACCGTAACCGACTCGATTACCCATGCGCCTGTCCGGTTTGCGTCGGTTGCTTTATTAAGTGGGCAAACCAAAGCGCCTGTTAAAGGGACGCAAACCGATAGCATTGGTCATTTCATGCTCGAAAATGTGCCGGCGGGTACGTTTGCCCTGCGGATAACTTACGTCGGCTACAATAATATCGTCAAACAAAACATACTGATCGGTCCCGCAACAGGCGATCTAAATTTCGGCGCCATCGCCATGACCGCGTCAAAGACCACCTTATTAAAAGAGGTGGTCGTCGCCGGCAAAAAGGAGGCGTTACAAAATGTCAATGGTAAAAAGGTATTTTCGGTTAACCAGAGCCTTGTCAGCAAAGGCGGCAATGCGGCGGATCTATTGAAGAACGTCCCTACGCTGCAAATTGACGAAAACGGCAATGTTAGCCTCCGCGGATCTGTCAATGTTAAAGTCCTTGTGGATGGCAAACCTTCCATCATTGCCAATGGCGACATTACCCGGATACTCCAATCCATACCGGCCAATGCCATCGAAAGCATAGAAGTGATTCCCAACCCACCGGCTAATTACGACGCCAATGGCGAGGGTATTATTAACATTATTCTAAAAAAGAACAGCAGGCCGGGGTTAAACGCTTCCGCGGATATTGGCGCCGGTACCCGCGACAACTACAACGCCGATGCCGGCCTGAGTTACCAAACCGGCAAGGTAAACCTATACGGGAACTATAGCCTGAAGAATGGAAATACGGTTACCACCGGGATGCAGAGCTACACTTTTTTGAAACCGGCCGACGCCGTTGTGTATACCATGGAAACATTCCCATCCGTTACCCGCAACAAAATACAGTTTTTAAAAGCAGGCATTGATTATGCGCTTACGCCCGCGAGTACATTGGGCATATCCGCCAGTTTAAATTCGTATTACACGCATAAGAATGAGTTCTTGACCTTTACGCATCATGATGCCGGTTACATGCTCATCGACTCGTACAACCGCTTTAATACGGTAAATAATAATGGCAGCAGTTACGAGGTTGATTTGGATTATAAACGCCGTTTTAAGAAACCTAAAGAAGAGCTGGCGCTCAACTTCTCCTTCGCATACGGCACTTTCAGGGATTACCAGCAGTATACAACCCGTTACAACCCTGTTAATGGCGTTCAATCGTCCAAAATTGACACACCCCTGGTAAGCGACACCAGGCACCGGGCCATCAATTATAATATACAGGCCGATTATGTTTTACCGGTTGGCACATCCGGACAATTTTCGGCCGGCTACCGCAGCCAGATCACCCTTGGTAATAATGATCAATACGCCTACAATGTTCTAAGCGCAGGCGAAACGCCGCTTTATGCCTTTACCGATCTTTTTAGCAGCAATAACCAGGTGAACGCCGTTTATTTGAACTATAAGAACCGGGTTGGCAATTTCAGCTACCAGGCAGGTGTAAGGGCAGAAGATAGTCACCTTGGCGCTACCTTTATGAGTTTTGACGCAAATAACAGGTTGTTTGCCGCCCCGTTAAAAGTGCCGGTAAAGGGAATATACCCAAGTGTGCTGCTCACCCAAAAGCTCGAAAACAACAGTCAATTGCAGTTCACCTTTACCAAACGGATTTCAAAGCCGACGGTAAGGCAATTCAATTCCACAACGGATTTTTCCGACCCGACAAATTACAACAAGGGTAACCCGGGTTTAACACCGGCAAGCGTCACAAACCTGGAACTGGATTATAGTAAAAACTGGCAAAACGTATCCTTTACCTTCGGCATCTATAATAACACCATCAATAATGTAATTAAAACCATTCAAATTGCCCCGGTTAATGACGAAACTACCACGATACCCGAAAATTTAAAACGCTCGGTCACCACCGGCCTGGAGTTGATTGGCCATGTTGGGGTAATAAAAGGATGGGACCTTACGGCGAACGCAAATATCTTTAACCGGGATAATGCGGCGGCTCCGCAGTACGGTATAACGGCCAACAACGGCATCAGCTGGAATGCAAACATCACCAGTAATGTAACACCTGTGCAAAGATTATCATTCCAGGTCCGTGCGGATTACCAGGCTACAGAGATGTTTTTGCAGGACAAACGCTTCGCTGTTTTTGGGATGGACGGAGCCGCAAAATACGACTTCGCCCAAAACAGGGCTTCGCTGAGCCTTAATGCCAACGACATTTTCAACAGCCGGAAGCGGAGGTTCTTAAGAAGCAGCGATGATCTCCTGATCAATTTAGAAATTCACACCATCAGCTCCAGGGCTACGCTAACATTTTCCTGGCGCTTCGGCGCGGGTTCCGGCGCCTCAAAACGCAAGGAAGAAAAGCGGATCGAGGACGCTTCTTAGATCCAATGAAACATAGCCATCCGTAAGTTTTTTGTCGCGGCAGGGTCTCTACTTGTGATTTGTTACAACAACTATATCCAGGTTAATAACACCATACTGAGCCAGGAAAACTTAAGAGCCTTAACCGCCGAGCAGCTCAACCAGATAGAGCATATTGTTACCGGCGGGCAGGGTAAATGATTTGAGGATGTTTAAACAAGCGGCTTTAAAGCAGGCTCGCGTATACGCCTCATAATCTTTTGGTTCCTGGTTCTCGCCCGGCCGGGCGCACGGAAGCGGATACCGCCGGTTATTCGCTTTTTTATGGATTAAGCGGTTCTCTAGATGAAATCTGCAGGCAAAGCGGTTCAACGTTTCCAAACTTCGAACAGCAGGCTATTAATTATTAAAAATTTAAAACTGCTGCATGTAACTGATCTTTGCTATCAAATGATCTTCGGTCTGAGTTTGAATAGTCATGGTATTCAGCGTATTCATAACGCCCCGATTATAAATCAAATAAACATATGAAAGCGGCGAAAACTCCCAGGACAGTCTTAGGTTATAATTATTAGCATCGTTGAATGAATTTTTTTGATAAAGCCCCGTGAGCTGTAGACGGGGGTTTAGCGCGAAACGTGCTCGTAAAATATAAAGATTGACCATGGTGGTTGTTTTTTGCTCACCCACCCCTTTTAGATATTTGAGGTTATATTCCCCCGTGAGTGAAATGTGCGGAATAGGTGCAAACTGTAGCTTCCAGTCGCCTGAATTGATGTGACCATTGTAATACGAACCTGTCTGATAATGGATTTGGAAGTTAACAGTTTTCGAAGGATCCGAATCCCAATAAATATCCTGGTCCACGTAGCTATAATCACCAGGAGCAATGTTAACTCCAAGAGGTTGAAAAACATTAGTTAAATGCTGGCGTACAGGTGTTATGGAGTATCCAAAATAGGCGCCGCTTTTAAATGCAAGCGATATCGGAAATAACGGCAAGTCTAACTCTGAAAATTTCCCGGTTGATGCAGTATAGTAAAGCTCGGGCAGCATTCCCGGCAGGTAGGTAAGCAGAGCATTTTTAAATGGCAGCAGATCGCCGCGGTAAAAGTACATTAACGCAGGGGTTGATCCTATAATATCTTTGCGCGATACAAAGCCTGTTTGCGGGTCAAAATCTTTGGTAATTAATGATTCTGTCCATCTTATGCTCCACTGATTTGTTGCATAGCCGTAGTTGACAATTCCACCAAATCCTTGGCTCCTTGTATTGGTGGTATAGGAATGAGTAAGTACAGTATTAAACGAACTCGACTCGCCCAAACGAAAAAAGCCGTCAGCCGTGGTCTCGATGTTCGATCCACCGGGTTGATTTTTGACGGTTACCAAGCTGCCTATCCTATCCTGTTTTCCGAAATTATCAGATACACGGCCAATAAAAAAATTAGTTCCCGGCATATCATTATCACTGCCCTGCCTTATTGCTATCGCCCCTATGTTTAAGGTAGACGATCGGTAAACATATCGGCCGCCCCCTACAATTGGGATGGGATTCCCGCTGATGTCAAGACCTATATTTCGACTAAAAAAAGGTTGGAACACAAGCGAGCCACCCGAATTGTCGGCGTTTGGATTAACCCCTACTCCGAATAATGACGCGTTTTCTAAAAAAAACTGCCTTTTCTCGGGAAAAAAAACAGAAAAACGTGTAATATTATTTACCTGAATATCTGCGTCCGCCTGGGCAAAATCGGTATGAGCCGTAATATCTAAAACTGAATTGGTGTTTATCGCCCATTTCATATCGACCCCAACTTTTACACTCGCGTCATGACTTGGCTGCCTTGGTCCAAAATTTGTGTAATGATCATAAGAAGTTAAAAAATATGGAGTAACCTGGATATTTGTTGTCGGTGGCGGCGGCTGCAAGTTGGTTAAAGTACCGGCATAATCCATATGCGTCACAAAAAAAACGCGCGGAAAAGGCGAAAAAGCGCTGATTTCGTTGGTGAGCCGTCTGTTCCGGTAGATATTAAAACCCCAGTTTTGAAGCGTATCGGCACTTTTGGGGTATCTTAATGTTTTCCAGGGTATTGCTATTTCCGCTGTCCAGCCTGTATCAGTACGATTGGTACGCACTGTCCAAAGCCCATTCCAGTCAATATCATAGTAAAGGTCGTCAAAAGCCAGCAGGTCGCGCTGCACGCCATAGGCATTGGTGGCAAACACCATGGCGTTCCTTTTATCATTGAACGCGTCAAAGGCAAGGCTTACCAGGTCGTGCTTGGTTTCATCAAAATCCCTGATAAAGTCGGTCGCCCTGATCGCTTTCTTGCCCAACGAGTCCTTACAGGTAATACCGAAGTACAAGTATTTTTGATTGTATAACACCCTAACCTCTGTTTCCTGGTGGGGCGCTTTACCCTGGTAAGGCTCTACTTGTATAAAACGTGGCGAGGCAGTAGCCAAACTCCATTCCGGGTCGTTTAGCAACCCGTCTACATTGATAAAAGAGAGAATTTTTACGGCTTTTATCTGCCGCCTCACAGAATCAGGTTTAAAAAACAAGGCATCCTGGGCCAAACCAATTGATGAAATAAATAGCAATAGCAGGGCAAAAAGGGCTTGTATTTTCTTCATGCCCCAAATAAATGGAATACAAAAACTAATTTCTTAAATTTTAGATGAGGGATACCCACACGGCCGTTAATATACCTTATGACCGGCCAAATAAGTTTCACGGTATCAAAACTCATTTTAATGGCGAACAAATACCCCTACGTCGAAAAACTAAAAATCTTAAATATAGGGTTTCCATTTTTGTAAGACGTCAAACTAAAACGGCGAGGTTATGAAACAGATATTGTTATTCACATTGCTGGTATTTGCAGGCAGCTCTGCCTTCGCGCAATTCACGCAATCGCAATTTGTTACAGAGTGGCAACGTGCAAAGGCCTATACCAAAGAATACCTGGATGCAATGCCCGGGGATGGTTACGGCTTTAAACCAACACCCGAGATCCGCTCCTTCGCGCAGCAAATGCTGCACTTGGCCGATGCCAATTACCTGCTCGCTTCTGCAGGCAGCGGTAAACCCAGTCCGTTGGGCCATACGCTTCCTGCTCATAATATACTGGAAAAGAAAGGCTCGCAAACAAAGCAAGATGTAATTAAGGCCGTAATGGACAGTTACGATTTTGTAATCAGCTCTTTACAGGGCATAACATTATACCAATGGCAGGAAACTATCAAATTTGACAAAACCGATATTACGAGAAACGGGCTGTTTGGGAAAGGCTTTGAACATCAAACCCACCATCGCGCGCAAACTACTATTTACCTGCGCTTAAAAGGGCTAACGCCACCAGGAGAAAAGCTATTCTAACGCTCTCATACAACAAAAACATGATTATGAAAAGATTTCCGCTTTGGTACAGCCTAATACTGTTAATGTTTGCAAGCAGTTCAGTCTTCGGACAATTTACCCAATCAGAAATGGTTAAGGAATGGCAGCGCGCTAAAGCCTATACCAAAGAATACCTGGATGCCATGCCAGAAGACGGTTATGCCCTTAAACCAACTCCCGGGATTCGCTCATTTGCCGAACAGATGCTGCACCTGGCCTGGACCAACTATTTTTTTGCCTCGTGGGCAGGCGGCAAGCAGGACCCTTACGAAAAAATAGAGGCGGAAAATATAGCCCCTCACACTAAAGAGGCGACAACAAAAATGGTAATGGACAGCTATGATTATATGATCAGCACGTTACGCGGCATGACACCGGACCAAATGAACGAGTTGAGGAAAAGAGGTAAAGATAATCAAATATCAAATGCCAACCTGTTTGGCAAGGCATTTGAGCACCAAACGCATCATCGCGGCCAAATGACTATTTATCTCCGCCTTGAGGGAATAACACCACCCGGGGAAAAACTTTTCTAACACGGTACATGCCAGACCCACCATAGGTTGACGTTGGTCCCCATAACGGATAACAAATTTTATTAGTTGGGGATTACTTAATTTTACAAGATGGCTATTTCCCGGCAGATCAACTATAAGCGTATTTTAAAGCACCTGCTGTTCTGGCTGGCTTACATTCTTTACCAGTTACTCCAGCAATTGTGGGAAAATACGGACAAGTTTACGTTCCATATAAGCCCTCAACTGATCACCAATATCCCAATCGATGTCCTGTTCGTTTACCTCAACCTTTATGTGTTGATGCCGCATTTTTATTATGAAAAACGCTATGTGCAATATGCACTTAGTTTAATTGTCCTGTTACTTGCTGATGGAATTGTTGCCAGATATGTTACGTGGGCGGTTTGGCTCAACTGGGACAAAGTCCATAACCCGGCCCAATACCTGGTTGAAAACAAGGATTTTTTTATTCCTGTGAGGATACTAAGAAATGCGGTACAAACCTACCCCGTGATCGCAGTGACGATGCTGATCAAACTGATGGCCAATTCCTTTAAACAGGAAAAACAGTTGCGGGAAATTGAAAAGGAAAAATTCTCGGCCGAGTTAGGCTTGCTGAAAGCGCAAATCAACCCGCATTTCTTTTTCAATACGCTTAACAGCCTGTATGCGCTAACGCTGAAAAGGTCGGCGCAAGCCTCAAAAGTGGTGCTCCGCCTGTCGGACCTCATGCACTATATGCTGTATGAAGCGAGTACAAATAAAGTGCTGCTAAATGACGAAATTAAGTACCTTGAAAATTATATTTCCATCGAACAAATGCGGTTTGCGGAAAGGATGGAGCTGTCCTTTCAATATTCAGGTGATATCGGCGGGAAGATGATTGCGCCGCTATTGCTGCTTCCCTTCGTAGAAAACGCCTTTAAACATGGAATTGAAGACAATTCGGGGTGGATAACTATTAACCTGAAAGTGACCGGAATGCGCTTATTCTTAAAAGTGGCGAACAGTTATATGTCAAAACAAAAAGAGAAGGGCGTGGGATTAAGCAATTTGAAAAGGAGATTAGAGTTGATGTATCCTGGCAATTATGAATTTGCGATTAATCAGGCCGCAGGTGTGTTTGAGGCAGAACTACAACTAAACTTATGAAAAAGATCAATTGCATCATTGCCGATGACGAAGCGCTTGCTAGAGAAGTTATCGAAAGTCACATACAAAAGATCGAACGGCTCCAGCTTGCTGCCGTTTGTTCAAACGGGATAGAAGTATTTAATAAGCTAAAGTCAAAGCCTGCTGATCTTTTATTTTTAGATATTCAAATGCCGCAACTAACCGGCATTGAACTCTTACGGACTTTAAAAAACCCGCCTGCAGTTATCATTACTACCGCCTATCGCGAATTTGCTATTGAAGGCTATGAATTGAATGTGATAGACTATTTGCTAAAACCTGTGTCCTTCGAAAGGTTTTTAAAGGCCATTGATAAATATGAATTATTAACAAACCCGGCGCAGGCAAAAATTGCGCTATCCGAAGTCAGCATGAAGGCGGATGACAGCAAGGCCTTTATCTACATCAAATCGGATAAAAGGATGGTGAGGGTAATGCTGAGAGAACTGCTTTACATCGAAGGTTTAAAAGACTATTTGAAAGTGCATACGATCGCTGGTTCAATAATAACCTATCAAACGCTCACGTATTTCGAAGAAAAGCTCTCCAACGACCACTTCATGCGCGTTCATCGCTCTTATATCGTTTCGCTGGATCATATCAGTGCATATTCAACAACACAAATCGAGATCGATAAGCTATCGATTCCTATCGGCTTTTCGTATGCGAAGGATGTTTTAAGAAAATTAAATTGCTGAACTGTTTTACAGTGATACAAATGTTTCGAGTTCTGGTCGAACCACGACATAACCGCTTATATTTTTAATTCTACCCCGCTTCTTGCGCTCGAATGCAGCGCAAGCCAAGAAGCGGAGTTCTCGTGGCCACCTTGTCGAGTTGTGTATTTGAGGCAGGCTTAGCCCAACTTCGTCATTTTTATTACAGCTAACACCTCGCCATCGGGTGTTTTGGCCTCGGCATGCGTTACTGCCTGGTAACCCATGGCCGTATAAAGCGGTACGCCGGGCAATGTAGCGCCAAGCTCGAAACTTTTAAAACCGTTCGCTTTTGCCGCCGCTTCGCATACGTTCATGATATGCCGGCCAACGCCTTTTCGCGCATGATCCGGATGCACAAAAAAAGCCCTTATCCTGGCAGCATCCCGGTTTGGATCAAGCAGCGGATCTTCCATACCCTTGTGCTGGTCACCGCCATATAGCGTGTTCCGTTTGCTCCATCCCCCGCAGCCCGCGAGTACGCCGTCGATCTCAGCAATGTAATACGTGCCGTCTATGATCAATTGCGTATCTACACCAAAAATATACTTTATGGCGCTTTCAATTTGTGCAGCCGTGTAATAAGCAGTGCTTAAACCGCGAACAGACAAGGCTATCATTTTATTTAGCCGCGGTATGTCTTCAATGGTGGCAAGGCGGGTGGTTATTTGCATTGTTGTATCTTTCGCTGAGTTTAAAATTTATTTTGGTTCATCTCGCCGCCGTTCAGATGTCGACGGTTGAACGCTCATGAGGAAACTTTACAGGTAAGCTTGTCAAGCCATCTTTTTAGCATTCCCCGCAATCACAAAAGCAATTCCGCTATACGCAAGCGCCAAAAACGCGCTGGTAACTTCGGCCGGTACATAGGCGGCGGGGGAAGCGATGATTCGTGGGATATGAAGCAAAATAAACCAAAGAAAGATCATGAGTCCCAAAAGTGCAGCAGTTAGCCGGGTCTTTATTTTCAAAATGATTGAAATGCCCGAACCGATCAATGCTGCGCCGGTAAAATACATCCACCACAGGTGACCGGGTATCCACGATGGCACAAAGGTGGATGCTTGTTTTGCCAGCATAAAATGAAGAATGCCAAAACTGGTTATCGTTACCGCAAACAGAATAGCGCCGGCGGGTATCAATTTCTCCAGGAAGCTTATGAGCGGGTTTCCATTTGTTTGGGAAAAGGAACCTGCGATAACCCATGCGCCGCCGGCAAACGCTAATTCTTTCTCTGCATTCTCCCAGTCTTCCAGGTGCATATAATTCGGACTGGTCAGCAATTCATAAGGGATATAGTAGAAACAGAATATTAACAGCAGCAAGGTGCCAAAAAGGAGCGAAACCTGCCTGGCTTTTCGTTCAAAAAGAATGCTTGCCCCGGCAACAGCAAACGCGAGCCCAAAAATGCAGGCGAGCACTGCGTGGGCGGATACCGGGAAGTGGTTTGGAAGAGGTAGGATATAAGGAAAGTCCCGGTAATAGATCGACTGAAGCCCGATTTCCGCTATAGCGGCGCCATAAAAAATGCGGCCTGTTTTAGATAAGCTTACCATGAAACGGACTGGTTGATTTGATGGCTTGAGTAAATTGAGCGCTGTAAATTAATTAGTTGACACGAATATAGCAACATTTGATAATACGGCCCTGAATAGTATCCGCCGCCTGGCGGGAGAATGCAGCGCAGGCTAAAGAACCGAAGTTTTCGTGCGCGGCTGATAACCATTCAAAAACCGAAAATTTGCGTGAGGGAATAGTGCCTGCCTGCCGCAGGCAGGAATACCGCGCTTCGGCAGCTCAGCGCGACAGGCCAAAACGCAGTATAAACGTAAAGCCCGACCCGCCGCCACAGCGGTGGGGCGGGGCACGCCCAAATTAAGTGCAAACAAGAGCTTGCCGGCTCGATTCAAATCTGCCATATACTATGAATTATCACTGCAAAACAATAACTTAGAAACCGAAATTTATGGTCCGGGGCTGCTTATTTAATATATAAATATAATTTTTTAAGACGCATATTTCTATGAAAATCCTGTTGGTATATCCTGAAATGTATGATTCGTTTTATGCTTTCAAACATCTCGCTTCTTTAATAGGTAAAAAGGCGGCTTTTCCTCCGCTGGGGCTACTAACAGTAGCTGCCATGTTGCCTCAAAACTGGGAACGAAGACTTGTCGATGTGAATGTAAAACCATTATCTGATTCGGATATTGAATGGGCTGATATGGTTTTTCTTTCAGCTATGAATGTGCAGGAAGAGTCCGTTCGGAAAATTGTCACACAATGTAAAAGAAAAAATGCCACAATTGTTGCCGGCGGCCCGCTTTTTACACACGAGCATGAGCGCTTTGACGACATCAGTCATTTTGTGTTGAATGAAGCTGAAATTACGCTGCCTCTATTTCTTGCCGATTTGGAATCAGGCAAGGCTAAGGCGATTTATAAAACACTTGAGTTCGCCGATGTAAGTAAAACTCCGCTTCCGCAAATGGAACTGATTAATATGAATGACTACATGTTTGCTATTATACAATATTCACGTGGCTGTCCTTACCTATGCGATTTTTGTGATGTGACAACGCTGTACGGGCGCAAACCTCGCACCAAGTCTGTAGAACAAATTATCGCGGAATTGGATATGATTCATAAAGCCGGAGAAACTCAGACAGTGCTGTTTGCCGACGATAATCTGATTGGGAATAAAAGGATATTAAAATCTGAGTTGCTTCCGGCATTAATCGAATGGCACAACAAAATCAAACCAGGTTTATATTTTATGACACAGCTCACTATCAACTTAGCAGATGATGATGAAATGATGCAGCTTATGCTTGATGCGAAATTCAGAAACGTATTTATCGGAATTGAAACCCCGCAGGAAGACAGCTTGAAAGCCTCGCTTAAAAATCAAAACCTTAAGCGCGACATCGCAAGTAACATTCATAAACTGCATCAAGCAGGCTTTACCGTTTTGGGCGGGTTTATAGTCGGTTTTGATACTGATAAGGAAGATAGCTTCAAAAATTTGGTTGATTTTATACAGGAAAGCGCCATTCCAATTCCGATTGTGAATGTATTAAAAGCACCGCCGGGTACCGCTCTGTTTGATAGGATGAAACGTGAAAACAGGCTTTCCCGGCATTTTACCTTTTCTGAAGGAGAAACAAACATCATCCCGACGATGGGAGCAGAGCGGTTAAAAAGCGGGTTTTTAGAAGTGATTTCCAGTGTTTATCCTCCTGAACATTCCTATAAAAGGATTAAAAGATTTTTAAAGGCCCATGAATTTCCTAAAAATGGAAGTGTAAAGGTGCAAGAAAAATATACCATGTCGCAATTATATCATATTACAAGGGCTATTGTAAAACTGGCTGTGTTTGATAAAGATGGTAAGTATTACAGGGACTTATTGCTATGGACATATAAAAACAAGCCAAGACATCTTTCTTTAGCCATTATGTATGGAATGATGATTTATCAATTGAGAGAAAACCATAACCAAATTGTGGCCACACTTGCTAAATCGGCCTGATGCAGGTGAAGCCCGCCCCCAAAAAGCGGCGTAAAATGGCTGTCCTTTTCTACGTTTTTAACAATTTAGCAGTAAAAATTTATCATATGATCTCGAGGATATGGCATGGTTACACAACGCCGCAGAATGCTGCCGCTTATGAGGAATTGCTCCTTACGGAAATCTTTCACACCATTGAGTCAAAGAAAATCGACGGATACCGGGGTATCCAATTACTAAAAAGAGAATTAGATAACGAATGGGAGTTTATAACCATCATGTGGTTTGAAAACATCGATTCAGTTAAACAATTTATGGGCGGGGATTATGAAACAGCTTATGTGCTGCCGCAGGCACAAAAGCTGCTATCGCGTTATGACCGGCGTTCGGCCCATTACCACCTTGTACAGCAATTTGATTACAACAAGCCAGGTTCTATTTAGGCTATTTATTTTCTCACCGTTTAAGAGCCGGGCTTAATGATCTTTTTCTCATTTCCCGAAACCTCCCGGTGTTTATTCACCTCTGTTTTTCCCGTGCTTTTACGGAATACCATGAACAGCGCCCAAATGACAAACGCGATGATGACGATAATTGCAACTGGCAGTAACATAATGCTTTTTAATTGGTTATCTACAAATGATAACCTCGCAATTTTGCGGATGTTTTAGTAAATTTTACTTTTCCGGTGGTAACCTTGCGGGAACGCGAACCTGTTTATTAAACTGATCGGTTATGGCGAAAATATTGATTACCGGCTCGGCCGATGGCCTCGGCTTATTGGCGGCAAAGGCGCTGATACAAGGCGGGCACCAGGTAGTGCTTCATGCGCGAAATGAAGAGCGGGGCAGGCAGGCGCTCAAAAATGCGTCCGGCGCCGCAGATATTTTGACAGCGGATCTCTCCAGCATGGCCGAAACCCAAAAGCTCGCCGGATCGGCAAACGCTTTGGGTACGTTCGACGCCGTTATACACAATGCCGGGGTTTACCAGGTACCCAAAAACAGCGTCGGCGCGGAAGGCTTGCCGCTCCTGTTAACCGTCAATAGCCTGGCGCCTTATATTTTAACGTGTTTGATGCATAAACCTAAAAGATTGATCTATTTAAGTTCGGGAATGCACATGCAGGGTAGCACAAACGTCGAATCACTCAACGTTACTTATTCCGACACGAAACTGCACGATCTGATCCTGGCCAAATCATTTGCAGCAAAATGGCCGGATGTTTACCCCAATGCGGTCGATCCGGGCTGGGTGCCCACAAAGATGGGTGGCGCCGGCGCGCCGGATAACCTGGAAAAAGGGTTTGAAACGCAGGCCTGGCTGGCTGTTAGCAATGATGCCGAAGCATTGGTGTCCGGCCGGTATTTCCATCATAAAAGGCAGGCGCGTTATCACCAGGCGGCGGATGATCCCGCCATCCGCGAAAAGCTGCTTAAACACTTTGAACAGCTGACTGGTGTTGCTTTTCGTGAAGTATCAGGATGAAACACTAACCGTATGCCTGTTATAATTTAGCCCGTTTTGTCGTACGCTTCCTCATAAAATAACAGCCCGTTTACTCAACCATGTTATACCACACGCATTAAATGCCGGTGATCACTCATCTGTTACAAAAAGGGCATTTAAATTTTTACCTTTAATTTTAAATAGGTTGCACATGTTGAAGGCATTGCTGGTTGACGACGAGTTGAATAATCTGGATAACCTGGAGTTTTTGCTGTGCAATGATTGTGAAGGGGTACAAGTTGCGGGCAAGGTGCAAAGCGCTGCGCAGGCCCGGCAATGGCTGCAGCACAACACCGCCGAAGTGATCTTTTTGGACATCAACATGCCCGAGGAGAACGGGTTCCAGCTGTTAAGCAGCATAGCCGACAAAGATTTCAGGGTGGTATTTGTAACCGCCTATAATGAATATGCTTTGCAGGCCATAAAGGCGAGCGCGGCCGATTACATTTTGAAACCGGTAAATATAGATGAGCTGCGGCAGGCGGTTGAAAAAATAAAGCGTTCACTGAACAGTACCGTGGCCGGCGAACAGGACCGGGCGCTGCTGCGGCACCTTTTGGAAAGCGTAGCAAAAACATCGGGGCCGAAAAAGATAGCCTTGCCCCAACTGGGCAGCATAAGCTTTATAGAGACGGACGACATAATCTCATTGCAGGCCGACAGTAATTATACCATCGTGCACCTGCAGAATATGCAAAAGATGGTGATCAGCAAAACGTTGAGAGAATTTGAGGACATACTCGACGACACGCAATTTGCACGGATACATAAATCCTACATGGTAAATCTTAAATATATAAAGGAATACAGTACGACAGACGGCGGAATAGTAAAAATGACCGATGGCAATCAATGGAGCATCAGCCGCCGGCAGTTGGATATGTTTTTGGAAAAAATGAAAACCGCCAGCTTAACGTTTGGCAAAAACAAATAGGTTAACACCCTGGCTATCATTTTAATAACCTAAATTCGATGCATGCGCTTCCCGGTTTTTATTTTTTTAGCAATTCTTGCAGGTCACATTTGCCGGGCGCAGCAATCAAAATATAACGCCTTTACGGTCAACGACGGTCTGCCAAGCAACTATGTTTACCGGGCCATTGAGGATAACAAAGGCTTTATGTGGGTGGCTACCGACGCCGGTATTGCCCGTTTTGACGGCAAGCATTTCCAGGTATTTACCACCCGTGACGGGTTGCCCGACAACGAGGTGCTGGCCGTAGTAAAGGAAAATAGTGGCCGCATATGGGTAAACTGTTTTAAGCAAAAGCCAGCGTATTTTGATGAGATAAAAAACCGGTTTGTTAATGCCACGGAGGATAGCAGCCTGGCAAAAATTACCGAAGGCACCAGTGTTATGCTTTTTTTTCCGCTGCAGGATGGCGGCATAATGTTTTATAACGAACTGGGGTCTTTTATTTATAAGGATAAAAAGCTGACTGAATATAAGGACGGGTTTTTTATTAAAAAAAATGAGGACGGCAGCAGGTTAAGATACGAAGAAGGGGCGGTGGACCCTGTAACAAAAAGATCGCAGCTAATAATATCACGGGTAAAGGGCGATACCCGCCTGGAAAGCGCGGGTATACAAACTACCGCTACCGGTAGGTCCCTTTTATTCGGAACTAACGATGGAAAGTTTTATCTTTTTAAAACCTCGGAGGGTAAATGCTTTATTTACAGCGAATTTAAGCTCAACCCTCTTCGTTTCCGGGTCGATTCTGTCACCATCCCTGAATCTTTCAATAATTTCGAATTCACCTACGATTGCTTTTATTTGCTGGGCAGTTCAAATAAAATATATCTTTTCAATAAAAAAACGCTGCAGCGGGAAGCTGTTATAAACGGCAACTATCTCGGTAACTCTGTATATAAAGATAATAAAGGGAACTTGTGGGTATGCACCATTGACAAAGGGCTACTGGTATACAATAAAACGCAATTCGGCACGGTTAAAATGCCGGGTGGCTTCACGCATACAAATTTTTTAAGTATCGCCCGCAGGCCTGATGGCACCTTGCTCGCCGGAAATTTTTATGGTGAGGTATTGGAATCGCGTGGAAATAAGGTCAGCATCCATACTATTCCCAAAGAAGCTTTAATAGCAAGGGTGCGTAAAATAATAATTTCTCAAAATAAAGTTTTCACCTTTTCCGAAACCGGCATTCATGTAAATTATGCTAAGAAACTCACTTCAGCCGGTAAAACCGCTGTTGCTTATAATGATAGCGTTATTATTATCGGCATGTCCACCAGCCTTCAAAAACTTAATACAATTACGGAGCAGCTTTCTCGTCTAAAAAGTCAAAAAAGGATCACAGCTGTAACCAGGAGCGCGGACGGTAACATATACTACGGTTCGACTGATGGATTATATAAACTTAAAAAGGTAAATAAATCTCCCGGGGCGTCGGATCCATTGCTCCCCGACAGGGCCACATCACTATGCGGTACCCCCGATAATCTGGTTTGGGTGGCCACCTCGGGCAATGGCGTCGTCATCCTGCAAAACGACCGGCCGTTGCTTCATATTTCAGAAAAGGAGGGCATTATTAACAATGCAACCCGCAGCATCACCACGACAAGGCCGGGCCAGGTATGGGTAGGCACCGTCGGCGGCATCAGTGTGATCAATTATACGTTGCACGATAAAAAAATCGCCTATACCATCCAAAACCTCTCGGTTAATGATGGGCTGGTCAATAACATGGTCAACGAAATGTTTTACCAAAAAGATTCTGTTTATGCGGCCACGGGTAATGGCATTTCGGTGATACCTGCTAATATATCTATTCCTAAATTCAATATCCCGGTACAGTTAATTCGTATAAGTGTTAACCAGCGCGACACCATCATATCGTCCAATTATAGGCTCGGTTATAATGAGCGAAATATTCAGATGGAATTTGCGGGAATTGAGCTGAGCGGTCATTTTAAGAAGCTTCAATACACGCTCGATAAAAATAAGGATTGGAGCAGCTTAGATGAAAATATATTAGCTGTGCAGCTAAACAGTGGCAATCATACGGTACAGGTAAGGGCGGTTGATGTGAACGGAAACATCAGCAATAAAATTTTAACCGTCAAATTTGATATTGCCGCGCCATTCTGGAAAACAATCTGGTTTTGGATGGCGGCGGCCCTGATGATCCAGTTTGTAACGATTTTCCTGGTGAATCGCAGGCAAAAGAGCAGGAGAGAAGCAAAGCTGGCAAAAGAAATTGCCGGGGTACAGCTCGCGTCACTCGAGCAGCAAGCATTTACTTCTTTAATGAATCCGCATTTTATGTTTAATGCGCTCAATAGTATTCAGCATTATATCAACGTGCAGGACAGGCAAAATGCCAACCGGTACCTCAGCGATTTTGCGTCGCTTATCCGCAAAAATTTTGAAGCGGCGCAGCAATCGTTTATTCCGCTCGAGCAGGAGCTCGAAAATATTAAAATATACATGCGCCTGGAACAAATGCGCTTTAACGACCGGTTTTCGTACCGGGTAGTGGTCGACGAAAATTTAGAGCCGGATGACTGGATGATCCCAACAATGGTTTTGCAGCCGCTTTTGGAGAATGCCTTATTACACGGTATTATGCCATCGGCGGTAAAAGGAAAAATAGTTATTGAGCTCAAGGATCTGGAAAATAACTTACTGATCGTTATTACGGATAACGGTATTGGTATTGACAACAGCCTTGCATTGAAAGACGTTAACGGGCACAAAAGCCGCGGTATGGAACTGATAAAAAAACGTATAGCCGCCCTCAGCCGCTTTGGCCAGCGTGCGGTTACCATTTCAATGTCGCAGGCATTTGACAGCCGGAAAAACCCCGGTAACAGGATCCATTTGCTTATACCGGCCGAGCTGCACCGGGCCTGGATGCAGGCCCAGGACCAGTAACGGTTACCACACGCTAAGTAATTGCTGTCGTATGATCAGTGATACGGTACAATTGCGCACCAGGGTTTGCGCGTGCGTTTTTTTGGACATAACTTAACAGGATTCATAGCAGACACTCCGTATCAACTAAATAGCACATGATGACTTTTAAATGGGTAGGATGGACTTTAAGCGTCATCGTATTTCTGTTGATCTTTAGCTTTTTGGTAGTGCTGGCGCGCCCTGCCAGGCTGATCGTCATCGGTAAAACAGCAACCGGCGTAGTTGCGGGCGTCGACACTGAAGGCGGGTTGGTATCACCAAAAGTCAGGTTTGAAAGCTCCGGCGGTAAACAGCTGACTGTAAGCAGCCGGGTGTATTCAGAAACGATTTCTGTAAGGTCCGGAGATGCGATAACGGTATTGTACGATCCGGAAAATCCGGTTAACGCGCAGCTGCTGATGGGGCGGGAGTTTGCTATGCCGGGTATTTTGCTTGGCCTTTTCATCTTCGTTTCGGGGGTCTGGATAGGTGCGGTGCTTATGGAGCCCTCGTTCGATGATCCGGCACATATCCTTTCATCCATCATTGTTCGTTTTCATTTATCCCCGCGGCGTTTGCCGGTATTTTTTATATTGGGTTGTGTAATTATAAGTACCGGTCCGGCGGCTTATATCAATTTAAAAAACTCGCTATCCCTGCGTAATGACGGGGTAAAAATAACCGGGCATGTTATTGGCACCCAGTGGACCGGCGGCCGCAGCCGGCAGGGGGATCTGTTTAAAAGCGCAGAGTTCGCAACGATTTCTTACAAGGATCTATCCGGCACAACCTATACCATCCGGCGGTCCCTTGCCAAACCATTGTCCCGCCTGGAAGAGGGTGATGTCGTTGAAGTCGTTTATCCGCCCGGTCATCCGGAAATGGCGGTGGTCAACACCTGGGATGAGCTATACCTGCTGTCGGCCTTTTTTGCCTTTATTTTTCTCGCATCTGTCGCTTTGATCTTACGCCTGTGGCAGGACAATTTATGACCTTGACGTATTCGGTTATATAAGTTCGATAGGCTTTGGCAGGTCAATCCAATGTGGCCGTCTATGAGCGGCTATAACGCGTCTTCTTAAATTCTACCAGGACATCAACAGCCTTTACCGCACACTCACTAATACCCGTTATACAGCCAATTGTACCGGTGCGTTGCGCAGCCGGGGTTGCCTGTTTATTTCATTGCACCTAATTTAACCTAACCTTAGACTATTTATTCATACCGCTGTCCCTTTGCCCGAAGGGGAAATAAAATTAGAACAATGAAGAAGATCCTCTCAGTTGTATTTGTTATGGTTTCCCTGCAGGTATTTGCACAAACCAATCCCATTACAGCGATCACCATTACGCTGCCCTCAAATCCCGATGCACTCACAGCCAACTGGGGTACCGGAACCTCGTTATTTATGATATCCGCCACGACGAAAGCAGCCGGTGGGCGGATCAACCCCGCTGTTGAGGAAAGCAGGATACTGGTTCTCATTAAAAAAGATGGGAATAAGTTTTGCGGTTCTTATACCGGCAGCACCGCCGTGGCGTCGGGTTTCAATACCATAACCAAGGTTTGGAGCGGAAGTAACGCAGTTTCGTTATTAGGTAAGGACTGCACCCTGCCCCCGGGCGATTACGAACTGAGCGTGCAGTTTTTTGGCAACGGCCCAGTCGGATCGATCCCGCTCAGCGACGAAAAAACAAAACCGTTTACTATAAAAGGCAACGACCAGCAGGCCTACCAGCCGCCGCAGGCCATTGCCCCGGCAAATGGCTCAACGTTCAGTGAAACAGACATAAAAAAGCCGATGACGTTCAGGTGGACGCCCGTTATACCAAAACCGCAGGAGCCGGTAACCTATCGCTTAAGCGTATGGCAATTAATGGAGGGCCAAACCGGGCCGCAGGCGATTAAAGCCAACCAGCCCATTATTACTAAAGATGTTGATAACATTACACAGGCACTTATTACCAATTTGATAACCGGCCCCTGTAAACCGCCTTATTTATGCGAATTTGTATGGAATGTACAGGCGCTGACGCGCGATGGCAAACCCATTGGCGGAAACAACGGGGCAAGTGAGTTAAGCACCTTTAAGTTTGACAGCGCGTCGCCTTCCGAAACCATTTCATCGCCTATACTGATCTCGCCTGCCAATGGTGCGACTTTAAGAGAAGGGGAGCTGCCGAAGTTCACCTGGAAGGGAGGAGGCCCGGGGTACAAATTGAAGATCATCGAGGTTACGGGAAGTCAATCGTCCGGAGAAGCACTCGGTACCAACAAGCCCCATTTTGAGAAAGACAGTATACAATTAATGCATACCAATAAGCCTTTTTTTGAAAAAGACAGTATAGAATTAATGCGCACCAACAAGCCGTTTTTTGAAAAGGACAGCTTAAACGAATTGATATTTCGTTATCCGGCATCAGCCCCCAAATTTATGGCTGGGAAACGATATGCCTGGGCGGTGCAGTCACGGACTGTGGAAGGCAAGCCGATCGCAGGAAATAAGGGGACAAGCGGTACAAATGAGTTTACTACCCGCGAAATGGGAACTTATGGTATAACCGTTCAAAATTTAACTGTTGAATGTCATAAGGGCGCAGATCACAATTTTACCGTTAACATCGGTAATCCTAATAATGGCACTGCAATTATTGATAAGCTTGAAATTGTAAGTATAAATGGTGCTGTTATAACTCCCATATCTGCAACATCTGTTTCGCCGGCCCTTGGCAGCATGATAGCGGCTAATGGTAATGTAAATGTATCCGCATCGTTTAGCTATGCCTCCGCCATGAACGTTGTTTGTGTAAAAGCTTATATAAAGGAACAGTCAAATCCGTTGTTAAATGTTGCCAGCAGTTATACGTGCGACACTTTAAAATGCTGCTGGCCGTGCGATATAAATCAGGTTACAGCAAGCAATAGTTCAATAGTGCAAAAAGATGCCGCCACAGGCACTGTAAATATTCAAAATATCATAACCGCAACACCCAATAATATCACAAAAATAGTGGCTGACCTGGTTTATGTGAAAGTTACATCGGTAAATAATGACTGCAATCTTTGTAATAAGGGCAAAAAACAGCAGGATAATTTTATCGATGGAAATTTTATAGTGAATGGCAGCGCATGGAAAACCAATGGCAATGGCGCTATAGCTTATGCCAGTGTTAACGGCATTACGCGATCATTAACATTTACAAGTACAAGTTCGTCGGGCGTAAACATTACATCAGGTATAAAAATAAGCCATACCATTGGATTGTCGCCAACCTCGTGCTGCGGCGATGTGGTTGAAGTGTGGATACGTTACAGCGTTTGGGACAACAGCTGCCATGTTTGCGATCAGTTGGTAAAAGCTACGCTAACACGCGATAAAGCATGCAATAATACCAATGGTGGTACTAACGGAACGGTGACAAACGGTAAAGTGCCGGTACAAAATTAATCCTAAACAATAGCGCGATGAAAAAGATAATCATATTAACACTGTTGGGCATGAGTATTTATACAGCCGAAGCTCAAACCCCAAAATGTATAGATTTTACCAATTATACCAACGCCGACTTAGTTAATTGGGTAGGGTTTTATGTAGCGCCCACAGCGATTAAAACGGATGCTACCCACGGCCAATACCTTGAACTTACCGACGATCAGGGTGGTTCATATGTGGTTAATGATACCGAATTTAACGGAAACTGGATCACTTTATCAGGGGGCAACAGCTGCTTTTGTTTTGATTATAATGTAAATTGGGATGCCAGTGTATCTACTCCGCCCACAAAAGCGCCCCATATAGGTATTTATACAGGTGGCTCCGCTGCAAACAGCAATGTATATATAGTCGGAAGGGTTAGGGCTGTTTTTGTAGGTAATTCAACCAACCCGGATATAGCGAATAATGTTTGGAGAAAATTTTGCATGCCGGTTGGGTTAAGCGCTAATGGCCAGCTCCCATCTAATTCTTTCGGAACATGGATCGTGTTTCCTGCCAATAGCACTGTCGCTTTAACAGGGGCCGCGGCTTGCACGGCCTGGGATAATCTTATCCAGCACGTTACCGGAGCGTATTTTAACACCGATTATAACTCATCTCCTTCTGAAAAAATAAAACTCGATAATTTTTGCTGGGCGTGTGCTCCTAATGTAGCAACCTGCGCCTGCTCTTCTTTTGTACAATTTACACAAGCGCCCTTTGTAATCAACCCTGACGGCAAAAAAATAAGTGCGTCTTCGTGTGACAGGAGTTTAGCCGCACCGCTTGATATTTACACCACTTACCAGTTTTCAACTGCTTTTCAAACGTATAATGCCGGTGGATGCACCACAGAATATTCGGCGGTTATATATGATTCAGGCAACCACGTAATAGCCTCGCAAAGTGGTACCAACGCAGCGGTTCCATTATTACATGCTTTCTCGCAAGCTGGTGATTATTCAATTGTTTATACGCTAAAGGTTAACGGTGTTGTTTGTGAAACCTGTACGATGTTATTTACCATATCCGCATCAACGCCATGTTGCAGTAACAAATTTCCGGTTTGGACCGATATACCCGTGCCCCAAAGCTATCCGTTCGCTGCCGGAACATATAGTGTTGAAGATTTTGTAGTACACGGGGCCAACTCTATACCCATTACAGAACTTAAGGTTACTGTGGAGGATTTTGAATTGATCAGCAAATATGAAGATTGTATAAAATGTTATAATCCTCCTGCCACTATGGGGTCGATATTAGGCGGAAGTATCGGCACCGGCTCAAATAAACTTACGCTGCAAGTTCAGCCTTATGGTACAGGCAATCTTCTGACGGAAAACAATAATGAGTTAGTTTGGAAAAACGCAAACGGCGCAACGTTAAGCAGTGGCGACCGCATAAGGTTGGTTTATATATTACCCGCTGAAAGTGAAATACCTTGTTGTGTCGATTCGGCAAAAATTTGTGTCCGTATCAGCTATAGGGATATTAACTGCGGGTATTGCGAAGTCCATAATTGCACGATTGTACCGCTGAGGCCTAAAGGCGCTAATACAACATTGCCAACACTTCAACTATTATTCTATAACGCCAGGGGCATATTTCAGCCGGGAAAAGCACCGGGGTTTTAAAATTTAATACCGACTTGATAGGTTTTGATAATTCACCGCGATTTTAAATAGAATGAAAATACGGGTATTGCTTTTGAAAAGGACCGGTTTGACCTTAATAAAATATTTTGTCAAAACAGCCGTAATCTTGTTATTGCTGTCTTTCAATGCAACCGCCCAGGATACGGTAAAACGTAAGGCTGTTACCATCAGCGGCGATGCAGGCATTTGGTATGAGTATTACGGACTTGACAAAACGCCGGGGCAATCAACGCCCGACTTTTACCGGGCCCGCCGCCCCTGGGATTTATTCCGGTATTCATTTGCTCCCACCATCAGTTTCGGCCAATGGAGCATTCCGTTTAATTTTAATTTCAGCAGTATGCAAAATAATTTTGTTACGCCTTCCGTTGGCGGTAAACAAAGTTTCTGGCAGTTTCTAACTAATCCGGCAAATAGTTTCGGCATACGTCCGAAGATCGGCACCACCGAGTTGTTGCTCGGCACCCAATATCTGAAATACAGCGACCTTAGTACCGGCGATGTTGGCATTTTTGGCTACGGTATCAATTTATCCCCCGGAAAATTTCGCTTCAAACTGTTTAATGGCGTTTCTCAACGGCCGGCCGATTATATCGCGCCAACCATTATACCGCCAAATCCAGGCGTTATAGGCGCGTACCAGCGCAACCAATGGATGGGGCAGCTTGGGTTGGAGAAAACCGGGAAATACTTTGTAGGGTTTAATTTTGTTCACTCGTCGGATGAGCGTAATTCAGTTACCTCTCCGCCAGTCCCGCCGATCGATCCACAGGAGAATATGGTTGTCACTTTGTTGGCGACGGCTACTACCACTAACGGTTGGAGCTATCACGCAGAGCTTGGGCAGAGTTTTCATACCCGGAATTTAAACGACGCTTTATCGGTTGCGCCCGTCGAGGATCTGAAACCGTTTATCAGCTCGCATACCTCAACGGATAAGGATAACGCCGTGATGCTGGGCATTGATAAAAAAGGACAGGATTGGGAAATAGGCGCAAAATTCAACTACTATGGCGCCGGTTACTTTACAGCAGGTTATCCTTTTATGACCAACGACCGGATCGAGTACCTCGGAAACACCCGTTTTAATGCCTGGAAAAAGAAAATTAACGTAGTTGCCAGTGTTGGCGAGCGTTTTGGCAACCTCAGTCATACCTCGGGGCCGGGCACAACAAACCAGCTGATCGCCAACGTCAATGCGTTTACCCAATTCACGGATAAGTTCAGTGTTAATATCAACTTTAACAATTTCGGTTTTAATTCTCCCGGCCTTTTGGGATATAAGAGCGTAAGCAATGAATTAAGCATTAATCCCACCTACAGCTGGGGCAACTCCAAAATGAATAACCTGTTAAGCGCCACTTACACCCTGAGCCAATATGATGAAACAACCACCAGCGGAACCACCCACAACAATACGCAAACCGCTTTATTGCTGTATGTCCCAACCATATTTACGTCGAGTATCAATCCCGATTTCAGCATCATGTGGTTTAAGGATATCACAACCGCACTTAAGCTGAACCTGCTTAACGCCACAGCCGGTACGACATGGAAAACCAGTAAAAAATTTAGCCTGAAAGGGCAGTTGCAATACAATATAAGCACGACCGCGCCTTTTACATCCGATAAAAACTTGCTGGCAACCGCCAGTTTTGATTGGAAGCTCTATAATAAATTAAGCTGGCAACTGGCATTAACCGGGAATTTATACCATTATGGCTCTGATTTGCCGGGCAGCTCATTGATCCCGGTTTATTTGGGTAACCCGCAATATTTTGAAAGCACATTGCGGACTGGATTGCAGTACAGGTTTTAAAGGAATTTAACATGAAAAAATGCCATATCCTATTTCTTGTGATGCTGCTTACGACGGTAACCGCAGCTTATGGGCAAATCAACCTCAACCTGGCGTTGAACAGCCGGCCGCAGCCCTGGCTGTCTGACTGGAGCAACCCGGTTAACGGCACAATGATCATCACCTATATGCCCGGGCCGATTGCCGGAAGCCCAACGATGAAGATAAAAACAACGCTGCTCGACGAAGGCGGGGGCGTTATCGGCCGGTCAAATTTTAATGCTGCCAGGGTGTACACGTTAAAACAGGGCGTAAACCAGTTCAGCATTGCTGATGCGCTGCAACTGCAAAATTTAATATTGCCCGGAACTATAAAAAACCTGTTGCAGCGTACAGGGCGCCTGCCTGCAGGACAATATCAATTAATGGTCGAGATCACCAATACCACAGGGACCGCTGTATTGGCCAAACAAAGCCGCCCGTTTTTCGTCACTTCGTACCAGCTGCCTGTTTTAATGCAACCCGCAAACGGGGCCGCGCTGGATGCCGGCATTGCTCAACAAGTAATCATTTTCCGCTGGACAAGCGTGATACCCGTTTCGTCCGAGATCCCTGTTTACAGGGTGCAGGTGTTCGAAATATTGCCGGGGCAGGAGCCTATGCAGGCGTTTCGCGGCAACCGCCCTTTGCTTGATGAGCAAGCCATACAGGGAACTACACAATATATCTGGAGACCCAACCTGCCGATGGTAGATTCTACAGCAAACAGGCGCTTTATATGGACGGTGCAAACGCTTGATATAAACGGGCAGCCGGTGCCAACTGCGGATATGAATGTACAGGGCAGAAGCGAGCCCGCTGTATTCAATATCGTTAACCAAATGGGCACGATCAGTAAAAGCATAAAAGCAAAGAATTAACAAAACGATGAAACGTATAACCGGAATATTTTTGCTTAGCTGCCTGGCTTTAAAACTATCTGCACAGGTTACCGACGAAAAAAAGTCATCAACGCTGGTTTTACATGTTTTTTATAGTGATTTTAACACGGCACAGCTGATCCGTACCACTTCGTTTGGCAATGTATTTACAAACAACCTATGGAGCAGGATCGGTGATATGCAAATGGGTTTTGGGGTCAGCTATCTTAAAGGATTAAGTAAAAAGATCGATTTTGTTTCCTCATTGGATGGCAGCTCAACCGATTACCTTTATAAAGACGGGACACATAACGGCAGCAATCAATTTTTATTGGATATCAATGCCGGGTTAAACATAAAGCTGCTTTCAGATCGCCATACGGTTGTACCCTATCTTTCAACAGGCGCAGGCGTTTCCTTATACCAGGGCAAAACCGGCTTTTACTTTCCTGCCGGAATTGGGGTACAGCTCAATCTGTTTAACGAGGCCTTTGTTTTTACCAATATGCAATATAGGCGTGCTTTAGGCGGCCAGGCTAATGACCATTTTCAATACAACATTGGTATTGGCGTGGGTATTGGCAAAAAGAAGGTGATAAAACAGCCCATAAACCCGCCGCAACCGGTAAATCCTGTAAAAGTAAAACAGGACACAACACCGGTCGCAAAATTGGCAGTCAAAAACGTGGTTATAACGGTAACCGATGAACAAACTGGTTTCCCTTTATCATCTGTTGCCGTAACGATAGATGGTGCCGGCGGCAATATGAATGCTTTTACCGATAACATGGGTCAGGTTACGTTCAGCAACGTGCAGGCAGGCGAGTATACAGTTAGCGGGACGCTTCACACGATCGGTACAACCGGCCGAACAATAACCAGGAGCAGCTTTGATGCCCCCGGCAGTGAGATAAAGATCAGCATAACGCACAATGATCCCCGGTTTACGCTTAGCGGCGTGGTCGTTAATACAATTACCGGTCAGCCGGAGGGAGATATAGCTATAGATATCATGAACGCAACGCTTAACACGGATGTTAGCGGCTTAAGCGAGCCGGCAACCGGCGTATTCAATATCCAGTTAGACCCCGGCAGTGATTTTGTTGTTTCGGGCAAAAAGGCACGCTATATTTCTGATATAGAAAAAGTGAGCACGAAGGGATTGACACGAAGCGCTACTTTATATGTGAAACTAAAAATAGGAATAGAGCAAGCTACCCCTGATAAGACGATCACGCTTTCGAACATCTATTATAATACCGGCAGCTTCCGGATAAACCCCGGCGCCTCGACTGATCTTGAAAAGCTGGTAAAGTTTCTAAAAGATAACCCCGGTGTCACAATTGAAATAGACTCGCATACCGACAGTCGCGGCAGCGCCTCCCGTAATTTAAAGCTTAGCCGTGCCAGGGCGCAGCAGGTTGTTGAGTATCTTCAAAAACAATCCATCGCCAAAAACAGGCTTGTTGCAAAAGGTTATGGAGCAACGCGATTGGTTAATGGATGTAAGGTTGGCGTAAAATGCACCGATGCGGAACATGCCAAAAACAGGAGGACCGAGTTAAAGATATTGGCATTTTGATCTTCCGGGTGCGGGAGGTAATACGCATTCCCTGCATGACGCCCGATTTAATTTCGCCCTTGTCCACCATCAAGGCGCCCCAAAAAAACAGATCATCGTTGGTCCGGAAAGATGTAACAATTGCAAAATGCTAATCTCTAACCTCCAACCTCTAGTCTCTAATCCATGAAGCTCATTCTCTTCACCATCGCCCTTACCATTACGCTCGCCGCATCCGCGCAAAAGAAAAATTTCGACCGGTTTTCGGCAGATTTTGTGCGCGGTTACCAGGCGCTGCATATGCCCGGCCTGGAGCTAAGCTACGTTGCCGGCCTGCAGCATATCCAGCCGGCAGACAGCGTTAAGAAGCAATTGGAATTCTTTCATTCGGTCAAATCACGGCTTGCCGCTTATAAGGAAAGCGGATTAACCCCTTCACAAAAAACCGACTACGAGCTGATCCGGTACGAAACCGGCCTTAACCTCGAAAGGGTCGCCCTGGAACTGCAATGGCTCGAACACCGGCCGGCACAAATTCCGGTGGGCGGTATTATCACGGTACCCGACGGAAAAGCATGGTACGCGTATTTGTTAAAGCGCTGGGTAAGCGACGATGTAACACCCGACCAGGTATACCAATTTGGGTTAGGTGAGGTAAAAAGGGTGCAGGGCCATATCCAAGCAGTGATCAAACAAACCGGCTTGAGCGAAGATGCGTTTTATAAGCATCTCGACGATCCTTCGTTTTTCACGTCCGAGCCGCAGGAGGTGCAGCGCTCGTTCCAGCATACCAAAGCTGTTGTTTACAGCAACCTTTACAAGCTATTCAGCGATACGGTAGTGGCCCCGCTAAAGATCGGGCAAGGCGAAAGCAGGCAGCTGGCGCAAACACCCGGGTACTATAACGACAATACCTTTTGTTACAACCTGTTCGATAAACCTTATAATAAGCGCCAGTACGACTGGCTGTTCATTCACGAGGGCGTTCCGGGGCACCATTACCAGGCGTCGGTTTCGGCGAAAACGAAAGTTTCCGCGGTACAGCAACTGTTCTTTTACCTGGGGTTCGCCGAAGGCTGGGGCGCTTATGCCGAAGAGTTGGGCAAACAGCTGGGCGTCTACAAAACCCCTTACGATGAACTGGGCAAATGGCAATGGGACATTGTGCGCTCGGTGCGCGTGCCGCTGGATGTCGGGCTCAACTATTATGGCTGGACCGATCAGCAGGCGCTCGATTTCTGGAAAAAAAATATCCGTGGGCAGGACGATATCGCCCTGCGCGAAATTGCCCGCATCCGCCGCTGGCCCGCACAAGTAGTTACCTATAAGTACGGCGCTTTACAAATTATCCACTGGAAGGAAGCCCTGCAGAAAAAACAAGGCAAAAAGTTTGACATCAAAAATTTTCACGACCGCGTACTGGATCACGGGTCGCTGCCATTGTTTATGGTGAAAGAGAATGTGTTTAGAGATTAGAGATCAGCGGTTAGGAAGGACAGGAACTGAAGGTTTAATTAATAAATGAAACCTTTATCAACTATTAGTGTTCCAACTGTACACGATATTGCATTCAGCAATAATTCACGTCTTTAAAATCAACGAAAATCATGAAATTTATTAGCTACGTACTATGTACCGTACTGTTTGTTATGTGCAGTACATCCTTATTTGCCCAAAAATACAAGACAGCCGCAGATACTGTAAAACTAAACGAAGAATATATAAAGGTTAAAAACGACATTATCGAACTCAACGCCCAGTTGTCCGTCGCGCAAAACAATTTACCGGGATATCAGTCAAAAGCAACAAACGCGCGCGAAACCGCCCAGTCGGCAGCGAACTCCAGCAGCGGCGACGCAACAAAGGCCACCGACGGGAATATCCGCGATGCCAAGGACGCCAAAAACAGCGCCCATAACGCCTATGATAAAGCGAAGGACGCTAGGTCGACAAACAATAACGTAGGTAAACAAAACGAAAAGATCAAGAAGATCACTGAAAGCCTGCGGAAGAAAAATCAACGGCTTAAGGACCTCGACGTAATGCGTAATACCATTTATGCCCAGCAGCCGTCTAATCTCCGTAAATAGGGATTAAAGGTTGGATATTGGTGGCTATAAGCATGGCCGGATTTTTACGGGTAATTGTAGCATTACGAATTCATCATTCGTAATGCACAATAAACCCCGGGATGAAACCTTATCATTTGCTCATTTGGATTTTCTTTTTTTCCTGCCTCGCTTCCTGCAAAAAATCCGGCAATGCCGGGCCGGCTACGCTCGTTGCAAAATGGAACCTGGTAAACGACTCGACCGCTGATGGCGGGCCATTAGCGTCGCCGTTAATTAAAACAAATTATGTCGGCGTTCCCGGCGATTACTTTGATTTTCGTGCCGATGGCAGGCTTTATATTAAAGAAGGCAGCAGGTACGATACTTTAGCTTATCACACCAGGGCCGGCGATTCAGTGGTTATCAATAATTTTAATTATAACAACTACCCCAGTGTTATAAAGCCGCTAACGCCGCATAACGCTACGGTTTACAGCCGGTTTATGGTTTTCGAGATCTATAACTTTCGGGTCGTGAATTTAAAAAGATGATTCGCGCCCTGAAGTTCAGGAATGCATAACGCTGCCTGCTTCCCCTCCGCAGAACAGCTTCGGCCGAAAGCAGGAAAAACAATGGTGGCCTCGCGCGTGGCAGGGCATAGTCCCGTACGTACGGGACAGCCCTGGTTTTACCTGTTTGCAGCGCAAATGCCTGTGCGGCAAAGAAGCCTTTCTGCTGAGAAGCGTTTTTGGTTCCTTTTGGTGCTGCAAATTGCGAAGCAATCATGAACACCTCTAAAAAACAAACCACCCGTGAATAACTAACAGCCTAGCGGCAATTGAGCGGCAGGAACATTAAATGAACCTTGCACATTATCATGCGAACGCAGTAAGCATTATTAATCTTGTAGTTGCTGACCTGTGCTTTAAGCCTAGGCAATGACATGGTTTTTTATTTCCTCCACTCAGCAGAACAGCTTCGGCCGAAAGCAGGCAAAACAATGGTGGCCAAGTGCGCGGCAGGGCATAGCGAATTTTTGCTGAAGCGTGGCCGGTGCGAAACAAGCGCAAAAAGATCGCAGCCCTGGTTTTGCCTGCTTGCAGGGTAAGGGCCTGTGCGGCAAAGAAGCCTTTCTGCTGAGAAGCGTTTTTGGTTCCTTTTGTCGCCACAAAAGGAACAGCCTAGCGGCAATTGAGCGGCAGGAACATTAAATGAACCTTGCACATTATCATGCGAGCGCAGTGAGCATTATTGACCTTGTAATTGCCGACGACCTCAAACACCCAATAACGAACGAACCCCCAAATCCGAAATCCCAAATCCGAAACCCGCCCTCCGACATCCAACCTCCTAAATCCCAAATCCCAAATCCAACCTCCGACATCCGACATTCGACCTCCGACATCCGCCTACCTCTTCCCATAAACCCCCATAATATCCGGCACCTTGTCTAAGGTGATCACCAGGTCGCTGTTATACACACGTTTAAGATACGCCGGGTCTATCTTTTTCAGGAAACTGGAATGCCATACCATAAACCACGACCAGTAAGCGCCCTCTGCAAAAGATTGCTCAGGATCCGGCGGCACAGGGCATTCGTGAAAAGGGATGGGCATGGCGCTGCCCACTATGGCCTCCGCTTTTTTGTACATCTGCGCATGCGTGCCGCCATAGCTGTAATCGTCGGCGCCGGCAACGTCCACGTACGCCCGGCCGGGGTACCAGGCACTGTCGGGATGATTGGTATAACCCAGCACCCATATCAAATTGTTCAGCTTTTTTTTGTGGACATAATAATCATACATCGTTCTCCATAAACGCTTGAACCGTTCCGGCCCGCCCTTGCTCCACCAAAACCAGTTGCCGTTCATTTCATGAAATGGGCGCCACAATATCGGGACATGCGCCCTTTGCAGTTTCTCAAGCAGTTCGGCTTTTTCGTCAAGTTCCTTCCAGAAAGCTTTATATTCCGGCGTGCCTTTTTCGAAGCATTTATCGATGTCGATGGTCTTTTTCGAATTGATGTACCCGTTCCCGATGCCCGGCGCGCCCCAATGCCACATAATGGTGGGTATGCCGCCTTTTTTCCACCACGCTTCGGCAAACTTCACCTCGTTTTCGTTCCGGCTGCTGTCGATAAAATCCATGCCGCGTATTGCCGGCAGCTTGCCTGTAGTTTGCTGGATATAGTCAAGCTCTTCCACTTTTCCGAAAAGCACCATTTGCCCGGCCAGCATTTTCTTGCCGTGCATATCCTGTAAATAGCGGTATAAAGCCTTTGCTTCTTTGGATGCTTTTTTATCGGATAATTGTAACCGCGCCTGGCTATAAGCCGACATGGATAAGAAGGCCGAAAAGATCAGCAACAGGGCTGTTTTACGTTGGAAATTCATAAGCGCACAAGATCGTAGTTCGGCGTCAAATATAACCCGCTTCGGTTACCTTACGGTGATGCTTTTTTACCGTTTTATTGCCGTTTCATGATCGGTCGCCGCAATACCCACCCCTCATCACTGCCACTGCTACTGCCACCGCTACTGCTCCTGCCACCGCTACCGCTACTGCTACTGCTACCGCTGCTACTACAACTACTACTGCTACTGCTCCTGCCACTGCCACTGCCACTGCTACCGCTACTGCTCCTGCCACTGCTACCGCTACTGCCACTGCCACTGCCACTGCTACTGCTCCTGCCACTCACCCCTCACTATATGGTTTACAAAGGTTTACACTTTTTCAATGAATTTTGAGTTAACTAATTGATTATAAACTATTTAACTTTTTTTCGTGTAAACCCAAAAAAACATCGTGTTTTTAAGCGCAGAACAGCTCAACCGGCGTTTTTACGGGTGCCGGCGTTCTTTCAAAACCCCATGAATCAAGGGCTTAGTTCGGAAACTTGCTCAGATAAAATCCCAATTTGCGGTAAACTTCACTTTCATGCGCTTGCCGCCCTTTTTCAGCAAAAGCTCGAAAGTTTTATCTGCGGCGCCGTTCCGGTCGTTGTAATTAAACTTGTATTCGTCCCTTACCACATGCCAGCCCGGCGCCGTAAGGCCCATTTCATCCTTTATCATCACAGGCATTTTGGTGTTGGTGAATTTTTCGGATGTACGCAGCAGTTTGCCGTCCTTATCATACATAGCAAGTATTTCCGCATCGGCCACGGAAAACGATATATAATATCCGTCCGGGTTCCCGTCGTAGAATTCTGATTTTTTTAAATCGTACGAGGCTGCGTAGTATTCCAGCATCCTCACCGGCTGCCCCATTTCCCTGTTGCGGGCTTCGTTAAGATATTTATAGGTCGAGGCGACAATTTTTACTTCGGGTAAGATATTCTGCGCAAACGACCGTGACGCAAACTCACCTGTTAAAATAATCAGGATGATAAAAAATTTTAACCGTTTCATGGGAGCAATTTTAAAACAGAAACACATTGATCTCTGTGTTTACAAATTTAAATAACAGCCGGAAGGGCTGGAATGACGGTGGTTAGGATACCCGGTGATCCTGGTCACTTATAGAATTCGTGATGAGTCTCCTGCCGGGTGGAAACGTGCGTATAGGTACTTCGGCAAACTGCCTCATAAATAGCCCATCTTCCTGAGGTACGCTACCCAAATATCATAAGCGGGTGGCTTAAGATGCAGCCCTTCGTAGGTGTATATACTATTCAGCCGGCCGTCGGCATCGGCAAATAGGTGAAAAATGTCCACGTAAGTATAGTTGCCGGCTGCTGCATTGGTTTGCAGCAACTTATTAAGGGCCACAATATGTTCTCCCTTATCATAATGCTGCGGAAAATTGTTTACGGTCGAATTAACGGGCAGTACGCTTTGCACATAAATATGCGTGTGCGGGCATTTGGCATGTATTTCCTTTACAATTTTAAGTTCATTGTCGGCAATCACCGCATCGGGGATGTCCTTGCCAATGTCGTTGGTGCCAATCAGGAGGAAAACCTTCGAGGGTTGCCGGTCGGTAATATCCTTAAGTCGTTTTAACACCCCATAAGTGATATCGCCGCCTATGCCCCGGTTGAGTACGGTGGTATCGCCGGTCACTTTTTTCCAGTTGCCCATTTCGGTGATGCTGTTGCCCAAAAAAATGATCCTGCCCTTTACGATCGGCTCTTTCGCAAATTGCGCCAAACGCTGCGGGGTGTGTTCGGGCACAAAGGGTATGGTATCATACACCCGTTGATTGGTAACAGTTTGCGCGTGGACCGCCAGCGGGAATAACAGGATGAAGATGAAGTATTTCATAACCCAAATCTAATAAAGGAATTTAGCGAGCCCATGTTTTTATCAAAGTTTACACTTTTTCAAAAATTACGACTTAGCTATTGGTTATCAACGAATTGACTTTTTGCCCTGTAAACCCAGGAAAACAAAACCAGCTAAACCAGGGAGAGCATATTATTAACGGCGGGATTGGGTTGAATTTTAACAACAATTATGTAAATTTGATAACCAACACTCACTTTATGGACGACGTTGAAATAATGTTTAAAGAATACGATGCGGTTAAGGAAGAAATCGCCGATTCGATAAAAGCAAGAAACCAAATTCTGTCATTTGGACTTGCTACGGTTGCTATATTAATAAATGGAATTTCTACGACATTAAATAACACAAGTTTACAAAAACTTTCTTTTATACTTTGTTTTCTCGTTTTACCAGCTTTTTGTGTTTCGGTGATGTTAATGTGGATGGGCGAACTTCAGCGAATGATTAGGGGCGGCAATTTTATGACACAATTTGAAAATAGAATTAATGAAAAGAAGGGCCAGCCGGAACTTTTGCGTTGGGAAACCTACAGGAGAACTAGTAAAATAAAAATTCATTATGCTTATGGTGCTGTTATCTCTCTTTTTTCATTGATTGCTCTATTGCCATATTTATTTTTGTTTATATCAACCCTACAGATTAGTTGGTTTTACTATTTTATGACGGGCTTTATTTACGCAATATTTTTAGTGTTGTTTTTGAAGAAATTTCCTCAAATAATGTCTAATGATTCTACCGAAGTTTAAATATTCGTTTAACAGATTTTTTCGCTTCATCGAAATTTAGCAAAACAAACTTCGACTTCTATAGCACATTGGGGTTTGCACAAGTTTGTCTATCTTAATTTGGACCATTAACTCGCTTTATTCTATCTTTATAAAATATTTTCGGATAGCATTTTCTGTTGATTTTGGTATTTCTAAAGTCAACTTTTCAAGGTCGTACATTTCAAACGCCGGGTGATATTGAATTGCAGTAGTGAAATCTGAATTTTCAAGCGAAAAGATTTCAAAAGCGTCGCCATTTTCCAATCTAAACAGTAAGTAATGACCGATAGCCCAATGCTCTCTACCTGCACCAGGGTTCAAGTGTAAAGTATAGTACTGATAAATCTCCTTAATGTTGGGAATTCCGCCATCATCTAAGTAATCCAATTCATCAATGACACCGCTACCGCCTAAATGAGAGAAGTCATCCTTAAACTGATTAAATAAAGCCAATTTTTCTAAGGAAGCCAACTTTTTCAATCTGAGGTAAAAAGGCTCAAAAATTTGCGTATCAAAATCACCATAATAGTCATTTCTAGTTTCGAAGTACCGATATTGTTTATATAGACTGATAAATAGAAAACCGATTTCATTTATCGTTAGGTTGCTAGGATTTAGATATTCCGCAAGCAACTTTAAAATTTCATAGCTGGGTTCTACCGAATAGCCAAACCAATGGTGCTTTACTTCGGCAAATAACTTTTCGTAGCTTCCAATTGAGAAAAAAGCTTCTATAAGATCAGGAAATTCTATTAATCGATTTTTGAGTTCCTCACCTTCAAAAACGATTATGCGATAGAATTTGTCTTTCCGAATCTTCTCTAACCAACCTTTAGTTTGAGTGGTTAGATAAGAAGTAAGAAAAAAAACTAAATAGTCTGGTTTTTCCGCGTCTGCCCAAGCGACCTTGCTGGAAAGGTCGTCTACATTAATGCCGGAGGCATATCTTTTACATTCGAAGAACCATTTGGTTTTTTGCTGATTTAGCTGATTGTTGAACACCAAGTAACCTTCAATATCACGGCCATTGTCTGCACCGCCTTGACGCCAAGTCAACTCCGTAAAGCCATATTTTAGCAGTAATTCATAACAAATCCGTTCAAATTCAGAAGGGCTGATCTGATCAAAAGCAATGTCCTCTTTTTTGTAAATCATCTCCTGTTCAGATATATTAAATATAACAATTTATTATCAAGCTATAAAGCTAATGCTTTTTGACGGCAAGGCATGTCAATTAATCTGTGCCACGGCTGATCGACGCTGGCAAAGCGTAACTTCGACCAGAAATGCTTTAAATTCCAGCTGAATAAATTACAAGAGGAAACTCCTTGCCTACTGGCGGAGAATGCAGCGCAGGCAAAAGCGATGACTTTCTTGTGCAAACAAGGTCGATATTATAATTTCTACATCAAAACGGTATATTTGGGTAAACCCAATCATACTTAAAAAATGGATACTGGAATAATCATAGGTACATCTGTAGGAATCGCTACACTACTTAATTTGATAGGATATAATTACTTTTTTTTACCTAAAATAAATAAATCACTTGAGGATTATAAATCATTAATAAAAATACAAGACAAGATAAACGAAGAAAAATGGATATTAAAACGAGATGCCTGCATGAAAGCATTGGAAATAGCCGACTCGCAAATTAGCAATTGGACGTTCCCTAATGTGGTTATGGATAAAGCACCGATAAATACGACTATGGAAGTAAGAGAATGTATTAATATGTTGAATTGTTCCTGTGAAAAACCTGAAGTTTTGAAAATTTTAAAGACTATTTTATTTGGTAAAAATCAAGGCGCTGATATTATTGTTGACTTAAGAAATTCTATCAGGATAGAATTAAATTTCGACACAAAAGGATTTGATACAGACAGAAAGATGGCATTCATCGCTGCAATACGATAAAACTTTCCCCCAACTGCCGCTAATGAACCGTAGGCCAAAAGAGGTGGCGTTCTCGGGCCGTGTATACAGGGAATCAACTATTCCGGTCATCGCAGTTTATCTTAATGGGTCGCCCACCTTTTCCAACATTCTCGACAAGTGCGAAAAGTTATTCAAATTTATTATACGAAAAATAAAATCAGGCGCAGTTGTGATGACAGTTATATTTAGGTCGATCACGTTTGATCAGAAGCCTCTCCAATTCAATTGCCCGTTCGCGCGGTTTTGGACGATCAAAATCGTATTTATCGAAAAGCAAACCATTACGTTCATGTTCGTCCATCCGAGTTTCGAATCGGTCAACATAACATATACCATGATAAACAATCCGATTGCGATACCAAAATACATAATTGATTGTATCGTGCGGCCCTGCTAATACTTCATGAATCGCATACAGGCCTAGTGCGAGTAAGCCAAGCCTCAATAAGTTTGGCTGTTGTTGATTAACTACGATGTTCACAAGCTAAAATTAATACAAAACAATATAAGCTAAGATATTCAGAAATATTTAAATTTAAAAACGAGGTTTAAAACGTTGAAGGCATTCCGCCCATTCTGGCGCGAGATGTAGCATGGGCTATAGATGTGGTGAGTCTCCTGCCTCCCACGTTGTATATAAAGATGCTGGAAAGTATATTTGATAAAATGGTGGCTATCGATTTAAACCCTTTCCAAAACTGAGCACTGCCAGGCTGCTCCTCCGGCAGCTTCAACTCAGCGACGTAAACGAAATCTACCTGCTACGTTCCGACGACAGCGTTAATGCCTTTATCGACAGGCAAAAAGCGACCTCGGTTGATGAGGCTGCCGCGTTCATCCACAAGATCATCGCCATACAAAACAATAGCGAAGGGCTAATGTGGGCAATTACCCTTCGCGACGATCCTAAACTAATAGGCACCATAGGTATCTGGAACATCGTAAAAGAAAAGGCCGAAGCGGAGATCGGCTATGAGCTGCTGCCGCAATACCAGGGAAAGGGCATTATACTGCAAGCTTTAAAAACGGCCATAAAATTCGGCTTTGACACATTGAAGCTAAAAACGATCGTAGCCGCATCAAGGGCAGATAACCTGAGGTCGGTTAAACTGCTGGAAAAATGCGGGTTTACAAAAACGGGTGAAACAGATGGTGCATATTTGATCTATAAATTAAGCGGTAATAGTTAATATACCTCGTGCCGCCGCGAAAGGCAACCGCTAAAACCGTTTTTTTTGCTCCTGGCCCGCATCATTTTGCGGGAAGATGCGGATAGTTTTCATATAGCGGCCAACATAATACGGTTTTAAGGAGGTTTCGGTAACGCCGTTGGCCCTGCCCGACGTGGAATGTATAAACCTTATTTCCTGGCCGGCGGCGGACACGACGATGCCCATATGGCCCACGATCCTCACCGTGCTGTCAGTCCCTGTAAACAGGATCAGGTCGCCGGGTTTGGCCTGCTCCAGGTCGATCGGGCGTTGCATCGACGTAAAGTCGGCGGATTGCCGGGGAACGATGATGCCGAAATGATTAAATACATACGTGATAAACCCCGAGCAGTCAAAACCTTTGGCCGGGTTGGCAGAGGCGTATTTATAAGGTATGCCGGTGAGCGAGCGGGCGAAAGTTATTAATTCAGCCGGCGTGGTGCTCCCGGTCCGGATCGTTGTTATCGGTTTTTTGCTGCCGGTATAATAACCCGATTTATCTACGGAGTCTTTGGGCACAACGGCGCCGGGCGGTTTGGCAGGATGGCTGCAAGCCGTAACCGCGAAATAAAGCAAATACCAGTGATTAGCCAGGCGCATACACGTGGGTGCGTTACCCTTATACGCCGAAGGTGTTAGTTAGTTAGATGGCGCTTCGGCTAACGGGTAACCTTTAGCCGTCCAGTTTGTTTTAAGATTAACCGGCAGGTCCAGGATCTTAACATTTGTAAAACCGAGTTTTTGCGCTGTGATAAATGCCGGGCCAACGTTTGGGCATTTGGTAAACGGGCAGCAGCCGCAATAAATTACGATCGGGGCCGTCTTTGGCAGCCGTTGCAGCGCCTGCTTAAAATCTTCCAGGTGTTGCGTCGTGCTTACCGGGCCGATATGTTTCGCGCCTTTAATATCTTCAACCGCACCGATGTTGAAAACGGTGTATTCTTTCGATCCGGGCGAGCTGATGATCGCTGCCAGTTCCTGCGGTTCTATAAGCTGGCTTTTCAGCCACGGGCCATGCATGCCCGCCGCCGAAGTTTGCGCTTTTAAGCCAATGCTTATAAACATTAAAAAAATCAGGGATACCCAAAGCTTACACTGAAAATTGTTCATGGTTGTATGTTAGCGAATGGGTCAAAGATAAAAATTTGTCGGCGGCCATGCCAAATGGTATAGCCGCTGCTTTAAAGCTTATTCCCCATGTTCAACAATTTTTTTTGAAATGACATGCCGGTCAAAGAACATTTTTAAAGTTTTCATGTTTCTGAAATATCCCGTTTTAAACTTTTAGGCAAATAGCCGACGGCGATACATATATCATGATAAAATAACATCGTAACCTGTTACATGCAAATTAAATACCCTACTACAAACGAAGGAACTACTACGCTTAACCCGGCCGACTGGAATTTAATAGTTAACGAGTTTAACAATACTATTGCTCCGTATCCGAAGGAAAAAACATTATTTGGTCTTTTTGAAGAGCAGGTTTTAAGATCACCCGATGCCATTGCTCTTCGTAAAGGCGATAAAACCATCACCTATGATGAACTGAACAAGCAATGCAACAGGCTGGCTAACCTGCTTATCGATAGCGGTGTCGTCCCCGAAGATAACATCGGGCTGCTGGCCACCCGCGATTTTGAAATGATCATCGGCATGATGGCTATTTTAAAGGCCGGCGGCGCCTATGTGCCCATCGACCCTGATTACCCCATTGACCGGCAGGAATATATCTTCAACCAGTCGTTGTTAAAACTGGTGATCGCCGATAAGAATTACCCGCTTAAAAAACAGATCGATGAAAAAAAGTTTGTAAAGATCGATTTTAGCAAGCTGGGCGTTTTCGGCGATGCCAACCCCGGTTTGCAAATAAATAGCACACAGCTGGCTTATACCATCTATACGTCGGGTTCAACCGGTCGACCCAAGGGTGTGATGATAGAGCATCACTCGGCGGTTAACCTGGTGTTGTGGGTGAATAACACGTATAATGTCGGCGCCGACGACAGGCTGTTATTTATTACATCCATGTGCTTCGACCTTTCTGTCTATGATATTTTCGGGATTTTATCCGCCGGCGGTACCCTGGTGATCGCCGAAAGCAAGGAGATCCAAAATGTTAAAACGCTGCAGGAAATGCTGGTTAAGTACGACATCACTTTTTGGGACTCGGTGCCAACCACCCTCGACTACCTGGTGCGCGACCTGGAGCGCGAGCAAAAGGATTACCGGCATACCGGCTTAAGAGTCGTTTTCCTGAGCGGCGATTGGATCCCGGTGGATCTGCCGGCGCGCATAAAACACTTTTTCCCCAATACAAAGGTTATCAGCCTGGGCGGCGCCACCGAAGCAACCGTATGGTCGAATTTTTTTCCGGTCGAGCAAACATCCAGGGACTGGAAAAGCATACCTTATGGTAAGCCCATAACCAACAACTTTTTTTATATACTCGACGAGCAGCTGCAGCCCGTGCCCATCGGCGTTATGGGCGATTTATATATAGGCGGCGTTGGCGTAGCGCGCGGTTATGCGAACGACCCCGAAAAAACACGCAATTCGTTCGTTCCCGATCCGTTTAATAATACCCTTGGCGGGATGATGTACCGGACCGGCGACCTGGGCCGCATGATGCCCGACCTGAATATGGAGTTTATGGGGCGCAAGGACAACCAGGTTAAGATACAGGGTTTCAGAATTGAGCTGGGCGAAATAGAAAGTGTATTAAACAGCTGCCCGCTGGTCACCAACTCGGTGGTGCTTGCAAAAGATGACAGCGAAGGGAAAAAAATGCTGGTGGGTTATATTGTTCCCAAAGGAAAGTTTGACCGCGATGCCATTGTAGCCTATTTGAAAACCAAAGTGCCCCAGTATATGGTGCCCGCGGTTTGGATGGAGCTCTCCGAATTGCCGCTTACATCCAATGGCAAGATAGACCGTAAATCGCTTGCGGCCATCGAAGTGACAACGGCTGCAAAAAAAGCGTACCTGGAGCCGTCTACTGAAACCGAAAAGGTGATGGCCGCTTTGTGGCGCGAGTCGATGGGTTTGGAACAGATTGGCGTGGATGATAACTTTTTTAGCCTGGGCGGCCACTCGCTGATGGCGGTGAGGATATTATCGAAGTTTGAGAAGAAGACCGGCAAAAACCTGCAGCTTGCTGTTTTGTTCAAGTACCCGGATATCCGGTCGCTGAGCGATTTTATCGATAATTCCCATAGCGAGTCCATTTATAAGTCGTTGGTGCCCATTAAAGCGTCGGGCAGCAAGGCGCCTATATACATTATTCACGGTGAAGGTTTGAATGTCCTAAATTTTAGTCACCTTGTTACCTATATGGATAGCGAGCAGCCAATTTATGGATTGCAGGCTTTTGGCCTTGTCGGCGACGATGAGCCGCTCGAAAACCTGCCCGATATTGCCGCCCACTACATTAAGGAAATTATGCAGCATAACCCTGCCGGTCCGTATTTGCTGGCCGGCTACTCGTTCGGCGGCTATGTGGCTGTAGAAATGAGGAAGCAGCTAGTTGCGATGGGCAAGGAAGTTAAAATGCTGATGATGTTTGACACAAACGCCGAAAAAACCGAGTATAAGGATTGGTATATGGTATTCCCCAAAAAGGTGAAAAGAAACTTGCCAAAGCTTTTATCATTCCTTAAGTCGCTATTGTCCGAGCCGCTGGCCCTCGCAAAAAAGCAGTATAAGCGCATCGTTCAGCGCATGCTCGAAAAAACATCAAAACGCGATGCTAAAAGCTTTTATCAGAAAATAAAGAACATAAAACAGAAACACCTCATCGCTTTCAGGAAATACCCGATGGAAGCGTTTGACGATAAAGTTTACCTCTACCGTGCCGACATTTGTGTGCATTATGTGAACGACCCGGAGTTCCTGGGGTGGAAAAAATTCGCAAAAAAAGGAGTGGAGCTCTATCACATTCCCGGCGACCACCTTTCCATGCTGCTGCCGCCGAATGTAAAGGATTTTGCATCCATTTTGCAAAAGTCGATAGATGAATGTTGGTAACCTTTATAGCTTATTAAACCTGATAAACATGGATATTGTCCCTTTAACCACTGATAACCTTGATGATTGCACCGGCGTTTTTATAAAATCGTATAATCAGCCGCCATGGAATTATCATTGGACATTCGATAAGGCGAAACAATACTTATCCGAGTATATGAATTGCCGGTCGTACGCAGGTTTTCTTTTATATGATGAAGAGCAGCCCGTAGGAGCCATGCTTGGCCATAAAAAAACATGGTGGACCGGCCAGCAGTTCATGATCGATGAATTTTTTATTTCATCCGAAAAGCAGCGGATGGGGTATGGTAAAAAGCTTCTTGATTTTTGCGACCGCTATGCAAACGAGAATCAAATTGAGCTGTTAATTTTAATGACCAACAAATACATGCCTGCATATAATTTTTATACCAAATCGGGTTATATCACCACGGAGCAATATGTTTTTATGTTTAAGCAGCTTTTATAGCTGCTCAAGCTGACAAGTTGGTACGGTTGTTGTTTTTATTTACAGGAACCGGACTATTTCTCTATAGTTAAATTCTGTGTCAATTCTTTCTTAGATTTTTTCCGATCCTGTCAAGCCCGAACCGGTTAAAATTACGCTGTTTCTGCATCAGCGCATCTATCGGCTAATTTTGATTTTTTCAATAAAATACATTTTAAATTAATAAAAAATAACTATTGTTAAAAATAATATAAACTTTTAATTAAAAGTGGCACAGAATATGCAAGGGTTATGTAAAACCTTTGAATATGAACAACAACTATAAAATTATCCACAATGTACTAAACATTATTGTCGATTACTTCCTTCTAAACTTATCGCTGGTTATCGTATACAGTCAAATGTATCACTCGGCCTTTCAATGGCTTGGCGATAAAACTTATTTACATGTTGTCGTAATGTTCAATTTATTGTGGTTATTAGCCGCAAACATACTTCGCCTGTATAACGGCGACGTAGCTGACGATGCCAAAGCTTCCAAAAAATTAATAGGTGCGTATACACTTTATGTGGGCATCATCTCTTATATCATATTGTTCCTCAATCCCATCGAAACCCATTTAGTTACCAGGGAGTTTCTTTTTAATTCAATGACTTTGTTTGGTGTATTGATAGGCTTTTGCCATATTTTGGTACGCAGCGGAAGCCGTTATTTGGTACTTCCGCATACGTTAAAGAAGGCCATCATCGTTGGTGGTGGAAAAGCCGGGATGCAGTTATACAATCATTACAAAAATAACCTGAACCGGGGGTATGTTTTATTGGGAATGTTTGACGACGAGCCATCCAGGGTTCAAAACAGCGACTCGTATTTAGGCACTACAAGCGCATGCATGGATTACGTGCGCCAAAATAAGGTAGACGAAATAATCTGCGCGCTGCCTTACACCGAGCACGATACTATCGAGCGCTTGATCAAATATTCAGATAAAAATTTGGTAAGGTTTAAGTTAGTTCCAGATAACAGCTTCTTTCAGGGCTCGTTGCGTAACCAAACTTTTGCAAATGTGCAGGCAGTTCCCATCAGGGTTGAGCCGCTCGAGGATGTGGTAAACCGCTTCGTAAAACGGCTGTTCGATATCGTTTTTTCTTCGCTGGTTATCGTGTTTATTTTAAGCTGGCTGTTTCCCATCATCTATTTCCTGATAAAAATGGAATCGCCGGGCCCTGTATTTTTTGTTCAAACCCGTTCCGGGTTAAACAATGTTCCCTTTAAATGCTATAAATTCCGGAGCATGCGTGTTAACAAAGACTCGGATACCGTTCAGGCCACAAAAGGCGATTCACGGATCACCAGGATCGGGGCTTTCCTAAGAAAAACAAGCCTCGACGAATTACCACAGTTTTTTAATGTATTGTTAGGAAACATGTCGGTAGTTGGCCCGCGGCCCCACATGCTTAGTCATACCGAGCAATATTCGCAGCTTATCGATCAGTTTATGGTACGTCATTTTATTAAACCGGGTATTACAGGGTGGGCGCAGGTTACAGGCTTCCGCGGCGAAACAAAGCTTGTTGAAGAAATGCTTGGGCGGGTTGAAGCCGATGTATGGTATATGGAAAACTGGTCGTTCGCACTCGATTTAAAAATTATTTTTATGACAGTTTTTAAATCGGTTTACGGCGATGCCAAAGCTTATTAACACCGTCTTCCAAAAAAAATAATTTGAATAGATAAATACAACACTTCACATAGTTCCGCGCATCACTGTATGATCAGTGATGCGATCTTTTCAGGAACTCGTCGATAATATAAGTGAGAAAAAATAAGGCTACCAAGGTAACAAAGGATATCTCGTGAAAGGTTGATATCTGGTAGGCAGGATCCTGTAATTTAAATGCCACGTTAAAAATAACGAGGCTTATTATAGGCAACAGAAGAAATCGTCTGATAATTATAGTAGTCTTCATCTATTTTCTTTGCGTCGAAATTAAAATATTCAACGCTAATTGAGAAATTTAATAAAACGTGACCGTTTTCTGCCGGCAGCGGTCATCTGTTGACTGCTGGCTCTTGCTTCTACCTTTCACCTTTTACCTTTTACCTTTTACCTTTTACCCTTTTACCTTTCCGCTTTCTGCTTTCCGCTTTCCGCTTTCACCTTTTACCTTTCTCCTTTCCGCTTCAAATCCTATCTTTGCCGATTATCGTTCCGGCGCAATGAAAATATCCTATAACTGGCTTAAAGATTTTATCGATACCGGCAAATCCCCGCAGGAGATTTCCACCATACTTACCGGTATCGGCCTGGAAGTAGAAAGCCTGGAAAGGGTTCAGCCCATTCCCGGCGGACTGGAGGGGCTCGTGGTCGGTTATGTGAAGGAATGTTTTCAGCACCCAAATGCCGACAGGCTGCGCATTACTAAAGTGGATGCAGGCACCGGTGCTGACCTGCAAATTGTTTGCGGCGCGCACAATGTGTCGGCCGGGCAAAAAGTGGTGGTTGCGACGGTTGGCACTACGGTTTACCCGACAGCAGGTGACCCGTTTAAGATCAATAAATCGAAGATAAGGGGTGAGGAGTCGGAAGGGATGATATGTGCCGAGGATGAGATAGGATTGGGAACCGATCATGCCGGTATCATGGTGCTCAACGCCGATGCCGCGGTTGGCGCCCTGGCCAAAGATTATTTTAAGCTAAACGACGATTACCTGTACGAGATTGGCTTAACCCCTAACCGCGCCGACGCGGCTTCGCACCTGGGCACGGCACGTGATATTGCGGCGTTCTTAAAAATACCGGTGAAAAAACCCGACGTTTCGGCCTTTAAAGTAGATAACACCAGTCGAACGATAAAAGTGGTGGTTGAAAACGAGCAGGCCAGTCCAAGATATTCCGGGTTGACCATCTCCGGTGTCGAAGTCAAAGAATCGCCCAAATGGCTAAAGGAAAGACTGAGCATTATCGGCATACGTTCCATCAACAACATCGTCGACGCCACCAATTACGTTTTGCACGACCTGGGCCAGCCATTGCATGCTTTTGACGCTGATGCAATTAAAGGCAATACGGTGATCGTAAAGAATTGCGCCGAAGGCACCACATTTAAAACATTGGACGATGTGGTCCGCAAGCTCTCAGCCGACGACCTGATGATCTGCAACGCAGAACGGCCCATGTGCATCGCCGGAGTGTTTGGCGGTGCGGAATCAGGCGTAAAAGCTACCACGAAGAACATATTTCTCGAGAGCGCTTATTTCAATGCCGTCTCCATAAGGAAAACATCAAAACGGCATGGTTTGAAAACCGATGCTTCATTCAGGTTTGAGCGCGGCACCGATCCGGATATGACTGTATTTGCTTTAAAACGCGCAGCCCTTTTGATAAAGGACGTAGCCGGCGGCACCATCTCGTCCGAAATATCCGACCATTATCCAAACCCGGTCCAGCCATTTCCGATAGATATAACCTATGCAAACGTCAATAGGCTGATTGGCCAGGAGATTCCGCACGGCGAAATCAAAGCCATTATCGCAGCGCTGGATATTCAGATCGTCGGCGAAACAGGGGAAGGCCTTTCATTAAAGGTTCCACCGTATCGCGTGGACATAACAAGGGAAGTGGACGTTATAGAAGAGATCCTCCGCGTTTACGGCTATAACAACATCGCAATACCTACGCAGATCAGGGCCTCGCTAAACAACTCGGTCCGGCCCGAAAAGGATACGGTTCAAAACCTGTTATCCGATTTGCTAAGCGCCAATGGATTTTTCGAGATCATGTCGAACTCGCTAACGAAATCAGCCTATTCGTCAAACCTGGATAAGGCCGTGAAAATATTAAACCCGCTGAGCAGCGACCTCGACGTGATGCGCCAAACCATGTTATACTCGGGTTTGGAGGCCATCGCTTATAACCAGAACCGCCGCAACGCCGATTTAAAGTTATATGAATTTGGCAAGGTATATTCCGTTGAGGAAGAGAAATATATCGAAGCTCAGCGATTTTCTATATTCCTTACCGGCGCCAAAGCCATTGGATGGAATCAAAAAGAAGAACAGGTTTCTTTTTATGATCTGAAGGCGGTTGTCGATGGGATTATGTCCAAATTGAATATCGATTTTACCGTCGAAGAAGCAACCTGCAAAAAACTGGCTTACGGGCTGCAGTACATGCTGAACGGCAAGCAGCTCGTGAAATTCGGCGCCGTAGCTGCACAGCGCCTGAAGCTGGCGGATGTAGAAAACGAAGTGTTCTATGCCGATTTTAATTTCGACCTGGTGGTGAAAGCCGTTCGCAAAAATAAGATCGTTCACCAGGAAGTTTCAAAGTTTCCGGCCGTAAGGCGCGACCTTTCCATGCTGATCGATAAAAATGTCACCTTCGGCACCTTAAAGCAGATCGCTCAAAAAACCGAGCGTAGGTTATTGCAGGAAGTAAATGTATTTGATGTTTACCAGGGCGATAAACTGCCTGCCGGTAAAAAGTCATATGCGCTAAGCTTTATTTTGCAGGACAATGAGAAGACCCTGACCGACAAAGCCATTGATGCCACCATGCAAAAAATTATTTATAACTTAGGAAAAGAAGCAGGGGCGGAGATACGGAAGTAGTGATTAGTGATTAGAGATTAGTGATTTGTAATTTACCTGCACGATAAATAATATACATTTGTTAAGTTAATAATTATTGAAGCCACCTAACCTATAGTCTCTAACCTCTAATCTCCAACCTCTAATCACTATGCCCCTAGCAGACCAACTCACTTCCATTGTAGAACGAACAGGGCGCTTAATTGAGCTCTGTAACGCTTTACAGGAGGAAAATGATCTGTTAAAATTAGAAAGCGAAGCCTTAAATGTTGCGCTGGAGAGTAGCAAAAACAAAACGAAAGAGCTGGAAGAAAAGCTTCGCGTATTGAAAATGGCGAAGTCATTTTCCGAAACAAATGAAAAAAGTCTTGACATAAAGCAAAAAATTAACGAATTTGTGCAGGAAATAGATAAGTGTATCGTATTACTGAAAAAGTAATGCAGGTAGTGAATAGCTCAAATGGGAGAAATCTCCATAAAAATAAATATTGCTGACAGAGTTTACCCCTTAAAGGTAAACATGGAAGAAGAAGAAATAATACGTAGAGCAGCCAAACTAATTAACGACCGGATAAAGGAATATCAGGAAAATTACGCGGTGAGGGATAAACAGGATCTGCTTTCAATGTGTGTGCTGCATTATGCAACATCAGCATTAAAAGCCGATAAAAAGGTTTCGGTAGAAGACACCGAAGTAACCGAAAAAGTTTATCAGCTGGATCACTTGTTATCCGGATTTTTTTCAAAGCAATAACGTTCTTTACATCATACGAGCAAATAAGATTTAACCGCGGTTAAATTTTAAGTTTCACTATTAAAAACTTAACGCTTCAATATCGGCGGGTCGAAGAGACATGCGATAATCGGGAGATTGACGGTAGTCCGTGACCCCAATTAGATAAGAAGTTTTAGATACATGAACCTTAAAAATTTAGACGCGGTTTTTTTATTTACACCAATTATATAACAAATGGATCCAATATTATACTTAATCATCGGCGTACTGGTGGGAGTCCCTGCGGGAATTGCTGTCGGGCGCTTCTTATTGAGGAAACTCTTTAAAGATCAGGAGGTAGCAGCTCAAAATAAAGTAAAGAAAATTTTAAGGGACGCGGAAAACGACGCCGAGATCCTGAAGAAAAATAAATTACTGGAAGCAAAAGAGCGGTTTTTACAAATGAAAGCTGAGCATGAGCAGCAGATAAACGAAAAGAACAATGCCATGAACCAGCGCGAGAACGGGATACGCCAAAAGGAGCAATCCTTTAATTCGCGTTTGGAAAACATGAATCGGAAAGAAAGCGAGATCGACAACATCCGCAAAAACCTGGAACGGCAAACGGAGATTGTTGCGAAAAAACAGGAAGAGGTTGAGCACGTCAAAAACCAGCATGTTCAGCAGCTGGAAACCATTGCCGGTCTTTCGGCCGAAGAAGCGAAAAATCAACTCGTTGACGCTTTGCGGGAAGAGGCCCGCAGCAAAGCTATGGCGCAGATAAAAGACATCGTGGACGAAGCCAAGCTTACAGCCACTAAGGAAGCCAAGAAGATCGTTATCCAAACCATACAGCGTACCGCTACCGAAAGTGCTATTGAAAACACTGTTTCGATCTTCAATATCGAAAACGATGAAATAAAGGGCCGTATCATCGGTCGCGAAGGGCGTAATATCCGCGCGCTCGAAGCCGCTACCGGCATCGAGATCATCGTAGACGATACGCCCGAAGCGATCATCCTTTCGGGATTTGATCCTGTTAGGCGCGAAATAGCACGCCTGGCTATGCACCGTTTGGTAACCGATGGCCGTATCCACCCGGCGCGTATCGAGGAAGTGGTAGCAAAAACAAAAAAGCAGATAGAGGAGGAGATCGTGGAGATAGGTGAGCGCACCGTGATCGACCTCGGCATCAATGGCCTTCACCCCGAATTGATCCGTATGGTGGGGCGCATGCGCTACCGTTCGTCTTATGGTCAAAACCTGCTGCAGCACTCGCGCGAGGTTGCCAACTTCTGCGCCACCATGGCGGCAGAGCTTGGCTTAAACGTAAAGCTGGCAAAACGCGCGGGCTTACTGCATGATATCGGTAAAGTACCTGATGATAACCCTGAATTGCCGCACGCTATTTTAGGCATGCAGCTGGCCGAAAAGTATAAGGAGCATCCGGAAGTGTGTAACGCCATTGGCGCCCACCACGACGAGGTCGAGATGACTTCCATGCTTTCGCCGATCATCCAGGTTTGCGACGCCATATCCGGCGCCCGTCCCGGCGCACGTCGCGAGGTGGTGGAAAGCTATATCAAGCGTTTAAAAGAGTTGGAAGAACTGGCATTGTCCTATCCCGGCGTCGAGAAAACATTCGCTATACAGGCTGGCCGCGAGTTGCGCGTGGTGGTTGAAAGTGAAAAAATTAGCGACGAGCAATCCGAGGTTTTGGCTGCTGATATTTCGAACCGCATCCAAACCGAAATGACGTATCCCGGACAGATCAAAGTGACCGTTATCCGCGAAACCAGGTCGGTAGCATTTGCGAAGTAAGATAATTCAAAATTGTCATTGCGAGGCACGAAGTCCCGATAGCTATCGGGACGAACTTTGCAAGATCAACTGTGCAGATTCGCGATTGCTTAAAGCACGCAGTAACTCCGTCAATTGAAAACCGCCGTAACTAAAAAACATAGTGTCTCAACCGCCACGCCTGCGCGACCGGTTGATTTAGCTTTCGATCAATATGCCGAGAGCCACCGCAACGCTACCAACAAGCTGATCCATTGGATATGCGTGCCACTGATCGTTTTTAGCATTTTAGGGTTGGTGTGGGTCATCCCGTTCCCTTATGTCAAATTTTTAGGTAAGTATAATGGTTACTTTAACTGGGCCTCGTTCCTGGTTGCGTTCAGCATTTATTATTACTACAAGCTTTCCCCGGTTTTATCCTATCTCATGTTGCTTATCCTGTTTGGCTTTAGTTACCTTATAATCGACCTGGCGGCATGGCAGGCCGCCGGCGGTCCTGCACTGTGGAAAGTGTGCCTGTCCATATTTGTACTGTCATGGGCCGGACAATTTACCGGGCATTTGATAGAAGGTAAAAGGCCTTCATTTTTGGACGATCTTAAATCCCTGCTCATTGGGCCGATATGGCTGCTGCATTTTATCCTGAAAAAGCTTTCCATACGGTATTAAAATTATAGCTTGGTTTGTAGCGTTATAGCTGTTATCTACGTATTGACGGTATGAAGCATAAAACGATTATCTTTTGCCTTGCGGCGATATTGTTTGGCTGCCGCAAAGATCCGGCCGTGGTACTGGATGCCACGTTAACAAACTGTCCCGATAAACATGCCTGCGACTATAGCTATTTCGATCATGCCGATTTTAACAGTAACCAGGTAATTCACGGCGGTGCGCGGGTATTTAGATACACCAGTGTTGATAGTCTTATATGTGACGCCACATCGCAGTTTAATGTAAAGATTGCTTTAAATGCCAACAGCTTTGTTATCACATCTGCTCAGATCGCCGCAGGGCAGGGTATTGCAGCTTTTGACTTTATTTGCCCCTGTTGTGACTATGCGTTTGTTCCCAAACCGATCGGTGGCGAGATCAAAGGGAAGCGGGTAAACTCAACCACCTGGCTGTTGAATGCGCGCGTGATATTCGGAATTTCCGCATCTCATCCAACCGACTCGATAAAAGTAAACCAATACTTTACGCTGTCGAAGCTGCCATAATTGGCGATGAGGGGTAAATGTATCAAATAAAATAAAAGATGTTATTAGTCCCATCGGGACTTTTGGTGGGTAAAAACTTGCAAAAGAAGCACGAGGCGCTGCTATAGGAACGCTTGGTGAACTTTAACGATGTTCTACCAACGAAATGTGCCCAAAGGCACATCATAAATATTTTTGAATCTTTAACATGCTGCCTTATATCTAAACCTCGCTGGCACAAATTATTTCAATGATTTTTTACTTAATTTAACGGCCGACAAGCCGCTTAAATGAAGCCCCAAATAAAAAGCTATTTATCGATCACCAAAAAGGAATGGAACGGATTGGTGGTACTTGTGGTTTTGATCGTGCTGGTATTGGCCGTTCCTTACGCCTATCAACTGTTCCGGAAGGATAGGGTAATTAATATCAGCGACTTCAATAAGACTGTCGCGCAATTAAATAACGCGGGAGATCAGCCTTATTCCACAAATAACAGAACCCTGTCCGACGATAAGATCGCCAATCCTGTCATGTTTCCTTTCGATCCCAATAACCTTTCAGTCGAACAATGGAAACAGCTGGGATTAAGCGAGCGGCAAGCCACGGTAATTAAACACTATGAGGCTAAAGGCGGCAGGTTTTATAAACCGCAGGACGTGAAGAAGATATATGCGATCTCCCCTGGTGATTACAAAAGACTGGCGCCTTATATTAACATCACCGAAACCGTATACACCCGTAAAGCAAAACCGGGCGAGATCATCGAGCTTAATACCGCCGACTCGGCAAAGTTAACCGGGTTAAAAGGCATAGGCCCCGCATTTGCAATGCGCATAGCCCGGTATCGGGGCCGGTTAGGCGGCTTTTTCCGCAAAGAACAGCTAAAGGAAATTGTTGGGATAGACTCCGTTAAATATGCCGGCCTGAGCAATCAAGTTTCTGTCGATCCCGCAAAAGTCAGGAAAATAAACATTAACACTGTTTCGTTTAACCAATTGCGGTTATTCCCTTACCTGAGCTACAACCAGGTGAATGCCATTATTCAATATCGTACGCAGCATGGTAATTATAAGGCTCTTGCCGACATGAAAAACATCGCTTTGCTGGATAGCGAAACCCTTCAAAAAACCCAACCCTACTTAAACTTTAAATGATAGAGCAGCAAATAAAATCCGCTATTCGCGACATTCCGGATTTCCCAAAGCCGGGTATTGTTTTCAAAGACATAACTCCTATACTAAAGGATCCTGGTTTGTGCGTCAAAATTGTTGATGCGTTTGTCCACCAATTAAAGAAAACCCGGGTTGACGCGATTGCCGGCATTGAAAGTCGCGGCTTTCTGTTTGGCCTCACGCTGGCCACACGTTTGGGCGTACCGTTTGTACCTGTCCGCAAGGCGGGCAAGCTGCCTTTTACCATAAAGCAAAAGGCTTATAAACTGGAATACGGAACCGCCACCATCGAATTGCATACCGATGCTTTCGAACCCGGGCAGCACATCCTTATCCACGACGACCTGCTGGCTACCGGCGGCACCGCCCTAGCGGCCAGCGAATTGATACAGGAAATGGGAGGCATAGTTGCCGGTTTTTCCTTTGTGGTAGGGTTGGGCTTTCTTAATGGCCGCGAACGTCTGGAGCCCGTATGTAAAAATATATGGGTGCTGGCTGATTATTGAATTAGTGCAATGGCAAACGTAGATTAAATAGTTCAATATTTATTTACACCCGGAATCAACTGCTTCAAGCCATTCTAATAACGCTAAACGGATAAACCATACCAAATACCGATCCGTTCTGATTTCCGATGCCGTTTATTTCAAACCAATGCGCATTTTATTGCGTTACTTTGCCGTAAACCAACTATAACTAAGTTAATTAAATGGATACTTTACTTTCTGAAATACCAGCCGGTTACGACTTTTCTATTAGCGAAAATCAAAAAATGATAGGCCAGATGGCCAGGGATTTTGCCGAAAAACACATCAGGCCCCATGTAATGGAATGGGACGAGGCGCAGCATTTCCCTATTGACCTTTTTAAACAGTTGGGTGAGCTCGGCATGATGGGCATCTTCGTGCCAGAGCAGTATGGCGGCTCGGGTTTTGGATATTTTGAATATGTAACCGTAATTGTCGAGATCGCTAAAGTATGCGGGTCTATTGGTTTATCGGTAGCGGCTCACAACTCATTATGCACCGGCCACATCCTTGCATTTGGCAGCGAGGAGCAAAAACAGCGCTGGCTGCCCAAACTGGCGACAGCCGAATGGATTGGCGCCTGGGGGTTAACAGAAGCAAACACCGGCTCGGATGCCATGGGTATGAATACGACTGCAGTTCTCGAAGGCGATCATTATATCGTAAACGGTTCAAAAAACTGGATCACCCATGGTAAGTCGGGCAATGTCGCTGTGGTGATGGTGCGTACAGGCGAGAAGGGCGATTCAAAAGGCATATCCGCACTGGTCATACAAAAAGGCACGCCCGGATTTTCAGCCGGAAAAAAAGAAAACAAGCTGGGTATGCGCGCGTCTGAAACCACCGAATTGATATTTGACAATTGCCGCGTTCCAAAGGAAAATCTTTTAGGGAACGAAGGCGAAGGCTTTAAGCAGGCCATGAAGGTGCTCGACGGCGGACGAATTTCTATCGCTGCCCTATCGTTAGGGATTGCGAAAGGCGCCTTTGCTGCGGCAGTGGCTTATTCGAAGGAGCGCAAGCAATTCGGACAGCCCATCAGCAATTTCCAGGGCATTGCCTTTAAGCTGGCCGATATGGCCACCGAAATCGAAGCGGCGGAGCTCCTCATTATGCAGGCCGCCGACTTAAAGAACCGGCACTTGCCGGTAACCAAGCAATCCGCGATGGCTAAGTACTTTGCATCCGAAGTCGCGGTGCGCACGGCCACCGAAGCCATACAGATATTCGGAGGTTACGGTTACACTAAGGATTTCCCCGTTGAAAAATACTACCGCGACGCCAAGCTTTGCACCATAGGCGAAGGCACGTCAGAAATACAGAAGATCGTAATAAGTAGAGAAGTTTTAAGATAGCAGTGTCTTAAAGTCCTCTCCTTTGGAGAGCCTGCCTGCCGCAGGCAGGGATTTACGTGAGGTTAAGGAAGCATCCAAAATAGAAGATCGTGATGAAAAGAGAGGTCTTGAAAAAAAGGCTCTTTAAGTCCTCTCCTTTGGAGAGGATTTAGGTGAGGCTAAAAGATCGTGATTAGCAGGGAAGTGCTGAAGTAGCAATAATTTCGAATATCGAATTTTGAATATCGAATTTCGAAGTATCCTTTTTCATTTGAAAATTCGACATTCGGTGTTGGATATTCAGAGCTTGAAACCAATCTTGCTTATAAAGCTTAATTCGTGTATTTTTGTGTATAACGCAATTAAGAATATGGAAACCATTGTATTAGAAGTGGACGAGGGGTCGGCAAAGGCTTGGAACAATAGTTCACCGTCGGTGAGGGCGGCGTATGAAATCAAGATACTTGCGGTGTTAAAAGAACTGCAGGCTGAAGCGGCTGATCAGGAAGGATTTACAAAAGAGCAAAAGGATTTTTTGGCAAAAGAAGCCGCCGAAAATACCGGGCGTTACGAGTGGTGGAACGATAAAAAAATGGTAGCGGAACTTGAACAAATTGGCGTCGATATGGAAAGTGGGAAGGACAAAGGTTTCACAATAGAAGAATCACGGGCGCAACTGAAGGGCAAGCTCAAAAAAAATGGCTGATAGGGTTAAACTTTCTTCTCTTGCTCAAAAAGATTTGGAAAATTCGTACGACTGGTACGAAAGCCAACAGGCCGGGATGGGAGGGATTTTTGCTGAAGCCATCTACGATGCCGCAAATTCAATTTTAAAACAGCCTGCGACGTATCCGACCAAAAAAGCAAATACAAGGGAATTTTCTTTAAGTAAATATCCTTTTGTTATTGTATATGATTATAATCAAAAAGGTGACTTCTTGAAAGTTCTGCGGATTTTCATACCAGCCAAAATCCTAAATTGAAATATAGAACGAAATAATCGCATCATAGAGTAAAAAGTTCGGAAATCCCCAATTATAGAAATCCTTATTATTGTTATGATTACAGAAGAAGAGTTGAATGAAATAGAAAATAGGTGGGCTCAAACCCAAAATGGCCCGTGGAAGGCTTATATTGAGGATAGAGATCATGAGAGTGGTAGTAGTTTTATTATGACTGGTGAAGGAGCTACCAGACAAGAAGATATTGAACTAGTAGGTGCGACTATAGCAGATTATGATTTTATTGCTAATGCAAAACAGGACATCCCGAGATTGATCAATGAAATCAGATCGCTCAAAACAAGTCGTGTTACTGATTTTTAAAATCACTATTTGCATTTTAAATGCAAATCCCTATCTTTGCCATCCCTGAAAGGAGGTATTTGGGATTATGATCATTATTAACGTAAAAGACGGCGAATCATTAGATAAAGCATTAAAACGCTTTAAGAAGAAATTTGAGAAAACAGGAGTTTTAAGAGAGCTTCGCAGTCGCCAGGCATTTGAGAAAAAATCCGTTACCCGTCGTCACGTGGTAAAACATGCCATCTACAAACAAAATATGAACCAGGAAACTGCTGTTTAATTCCTGTAAAAGAATTTTCAGTTTTTCTGTCGCGATATCAAAACTATTTGTACATTCATCATTCGGATGTACAAGTAGTTTTTATGTTTTTAGAGCGTTTTATCCGGTATATTCAATACGAAAAAAGGTACTCTCCCCATACCGTTGCAGCGTATAAATCCGACCTTGATCAGTTCATAAGCTACCTTAACAATCCCGATCACAAAACGCCACCGCCCGAAGCCCAGATCACACATCCCTCACAAATTACGCACCATCACATCCGCAACTGGATGGTTGAGCTGATGAACCACGAAATTATAGCCCGGTCCGTCAACCGCAAAATTGCGACGCTCCGCAAGTATTTCAAATTTTTGGTGCAGGAAGGGGAAATCACCGTTAACCCCGCTTCGAAGATCAATGCGCCAAAGATCCCGAAAAATTTGCCCGTCATCGTTGAAGACCAAAAGCTTACCAAAATGCTTGACGATAACGAGGTTTTCAGTGACGACTTTAAGGGAGTACGCGATAAGCTGATCATCGAGATGCTGTTTGGCACGGGCATGAGGCTCGCAGAGTTGTTAGGTGTTAAGAATACCGATATAAACGTTTACGAAGGCACCATTAAGGTATTGGGCAAGCGTAACAAGGAACGGATAATTCCTATAAATAATGAGTTGAAATTGTTATTGACTGAATACCAGCAGCTAAAGAAAAACCAGGATTTTTTCGACAACAATTCATCAGCCTTAATCGTTACTGACAAAGGAGCTAATGCGTACGCAAAGCTTATTTATTTAACGGTGCATAAATATCTTTCCTATATATCAACCCAGGATAAAAAAAGCCCGCATGTGCTGCGGCACACCTTTGCAACTACGTTGCTGAACCGGGGCGCCGATTTGAATGCCATAAAGGAACTTTTAGGCCATGCAAATTTGAGTGCCACCCAGGTGTATACGCATAATTCTGTCGAACGATTAAAGTCTATTTACAAACAAGCCCATCCAAAGGCATAAAAAGGAGGAATCATGAAAATCACAGTGCAATCTATTCGTTTTAATGCAGACAAAAAACTGTTGGATTTTATCCAGAAGAAAGCCGATAAGCTCGATACCTTTTGCGACCATATTATAAGCGGCGAGGTTTATCTGAAGCTGGAGAATGTAGAAGATGAGGCCAATAAAATAACGGAGATTAAACTGTTGCTGCCCGGCAGCCAGATATTTGCCAAAGAGCAGTGTAAAACATTTGAGGAGGCAACCGACCTGGCGGTCGAATGCCTGCGCAAGCAAATTGAAAAGTACAAGCAAAAGAAAAGTGTAGCGGCCGAAGCCGCAAAAAAAGCCGTCGCTATGGCCGCAGAAGACAGCTTTTAATTAAACCAAACAACAATATTTTACAACGATCGGTGGGTGAACAGCCCACCGATTTTTTTTAAAAAATAAATTTTGTTCAGCGTTAAAATTGTGTAAATTTGCAATCCCTTTCGGAAAGGTATATAATGCGTATTCCTTTTATAAATCGGGTGGTTCTTTAAAATAAAAAATATAGCCTTATTAATTAACCGGTACAATTCCAAAGATCAGCAATGATCGGGGTGGGTAAAGAAAGGTCTAATATAAGCCTCCTTAGCTCAGCTGGTAGAGCGACTGACTTGTAATCAGTAGGTCATTGGTTCGATCCCGATAGGAGGCTCTGTTTATTTCGAATGTCGAATATTGAATTTCGAAATTGAAAATCCGAAATTCGAAATTAACATTGGGGGGATACCAGAGCGGTCAAATGGGACGGACTGTAAATCCGTTGCTTCGGCTACGAAGGTTCGAATCCTTCTCCCCCCACAAGGGTTAATTAGTGAAGGTTTGAATTAGTGATTTAAAAATTCAATCACTAATTCACTCAGTCGCTAATTCGCTAATTAACAAGCGGAAGTAGCTCAGTTGGTAGAGCGATAGCCTTCCAAGCTATAGGTCGCGAGTTCGAACCTCGTCTTCCGCTCGGGTTGGTTTATTAGTTAACTAGTTCAATGGTTCATTGGTGGCTAAATGATAATTACCATCGGACTTTTACAAATGAACGAATGAACCAGTGAACCAATGAGCTAAAAAATAAGCCGACGTAGCTCAGGGGTAGAGCACTTCCTTGGTAAGGAAGAGGTCATGGGTTCAAATCCCATTGTTGGCTCAACATATTATAATACAGAATACAATAAATATAAAATTAACCTACAAAAATTAAATATACATCATGGCAAAAGAAAAGTTTGACCGCAGTAAGCCGCACTTAAACATAGGTACGATCGGTCACGTTGACCACGGTAAAACAACCCTTACCGCAGCTATTACAAAAGTATTGGCTGATAAAGGTTTCTCAGAAGCTCGTTCGTTCGATTCGATCGACTCGGCTCCTGAAGAAAAAGAGCGTGTTATTACTATTAATACAGCACACGTTGAGTATTCAACTGCAACCCGTCACTATGCGCACGTTGACTGTCCCGGTCACGCCGACTATGTGAAGAACATGGTTACCGGTGCTGCCCAGATGGACGGTGCGATCATTGTGGTTGCCGCTACTGATGGTCCGATGCCTCAAACCCGTGAGCACATCCTGTTAGCCCGCCAGGTTGGCGTGCCTTCATTGGTTGTGTTCATGAATAAAGTGGATATGGTTGATGATCCCGAATTATTAGAATTGGTTGAAATGGAAATTCGTGAGTTATTAAACTTCTACGAATATCCTGGTGATGATATCCCTGTAATTCAAGGTTCGGCCTTGGGTGGCCTGAACGGCGATCCAAAATGGGTTGAAAAAATTATGGAGTTGATGAATGCTGTTGATACACACATTCCAATTCCTCCGCGTTTAACAGATCTTCCGTTCCTGATGCCTGTTGAAGACGTATTCTCGATCACTGGTCGTGGTACTGTTGCAACCGGTCGTATCGAGCGTGGCGTTATCAACTCCGGCGAAGCTGTTGATATCCTGGGTATGGGCGCTGAAAACTTAAAATCAACTGTTACAGGTGTGGAAATGTTCCGCAAGATCCTTGACAGGGGTGAAGCAGGCGATAACGTAGGTTTATTGTTGCGTGGTATTGAAAAAACCGATATCCGTCGTGGTATGGTTATTTGCAAACCAGGTTCGGTAACCCCGCACACTGATTTCAAAGCCGAAGTTTACGTATTATCAAAAGCCGAAGGTGGTCGTCACACACCATTCTTCAATAAATACCGTCCGCAGTTCTATTTCCGTACCACTGACGTAACCGGTGAAATTTCACTGGCTGAAGGTGTAGAAATGGTTATGCCTGGTGATAACGTTACGATCACAGTAAAACTGATCAACGCTATTGCTATGGAAAAGGGCTTACGTTTCGCTATCCGTGAGGGCGGCAGAACAGTAGGTGCCGGTCAGGTAACTGAAATTTTGAAATAATAAGTTTCAAAAAGGTTAATTGGAAACATAAGTCTGCTGCATAAAAAGCGGGCTTATGTTTTCTTGGTTTAATAAACGGGAATAGTTCAATGGTAGAATAGAGGTCTCCAAAACCTTTGATCAGGGTTCGAATCCTTGTTCCCGTGCGTATCATAAAACAACAAAAATGGCTAACGTATCTGAGTATATAAAAGAGTCGTATATAGAGTTAACCCAGAAAGTAACCTGGCCAACCTGGAGGGAATTGCAAAGCAGCGCCATCCTGGTGCTGGTAGCATCTTTAATTATCGCATTGATCATATTAGTGATGGATCAAACGATAAGCTATGTGCTTAAACAATTTTATACTTCATTAGCCTAATATACAAGAGATGAGCGATCAGTTAAAATGGTATGTAGTTAGGGCGATAAGCGGCAAGGAAAAAAAGGTTAAACAATATATTGATGCCGAGATCAACCGTTTGGGCATTTCGCATTTGGTTCCGCAGGTTTTAATTCCAACAGAAAAGTATTACCAGATGCGCGAAGGAAAAAAAATAGCAAAAGAGCGTAATTTTTTTCCGGGTTATGTATTAATGGAGGCGGCGCTTGACGCAGAAATTGAGCATATTATAAAAAATATAAACAGCGTCATCGGGTTTTTAGGCGATAAAGCCGGCAATGCTATTCCGCTGCGCCAGGCCGAGGTTAACCGTATTTTAGGTAAGGTTGACGAAATGAGCAGCCAGGGCGAGACGATGAATGTACCTTATTATATAGGCGAAAGCGTAAAAGTGATGGACGGGCCGTTCAACGGGTTTAGTGGCGTGATTGAAGAAGTAAACGAAGAAAAGAAGAAATTGAAGGTGATGGTAAAGATATTCGGAAGGCGCACGCCGCTCGAATTGAATTACATGCAGGTAGAGAAAGAATAGAGATTAGTGACCGGTGATTAGAGATTAGTTGCATAGGCGACCAATCCTAAGCCGAAACTTATATAAAATATTAGAGCAACTGATTTGATTGACGACTAACTAATCACTAGTCTCCAATCTCTGATCACTGCTCGCAAGAGCTTAAATGTTACTTAGCTTCCACTTATTAACATTGAGTTATAATTTAAACAAGTAAAAATGGCAAAAGAAGTCGGTGCAATGGTAAAGCTGCAGGTAAAGGGTGGCGCTGCAAATCCATCACCCCCTATCGGACCCGCGTTGGGTGCAAAAGGGGTGAATATTATGGAATTTTGCAAGCAATTCAATGCACGTACCCAGGATAAAGCTGGAAAAGTGTTGCCCGTAGTGATTACTGTTTATGTCGATAAATCGTTCGATTTTATCATCAAAACCCCTCCTGTTGCTATCCAGTTAATGGAAGTATCGGGTTTAAAAGGTGGTTCGGCCGAGCCTAACCGTAAAAAAGTTGCCAGTGTAAACTGGAACCAGGTTGAGCAGATAGCCAAAGATAAAATGACCGATTTGAACGCATTTACAGTCGAATCAGCCATGAAAATGGTGGCAGGTACTGCCCGCAGTATGGGAATAACCGTATCAGGTACGGCTCCCTGGAATAACAATTGATTTCGGATTTCGGATTTTCGATTTCGGATTTATTAATCTGATCTCTGATTTCTGACCTCTGATCTCAAAATTAATTAATTTATACAAATCAGTTTAAGACAGTGGCTAGATTAACAAAAAATCAAAAAGTGGCACTCTCCAAAATTGAGGTCAATAAAGCGTATTCATTGCAGGATGCGTCATCCCTGGTGAAGGATATAACCACTACCAAGTTTGATTCGTCAGTTGATATTGATGTTCGTTTAGGTGTCGATCCGCGTAAAGCCAATCAAATGGTACGTGGCATTGCAACCTTACCTCATGGAACCGGCAAAACTGTACGTGTTTTAGTGCTTTGCACACCTGACAAAGAGCAGGAAGCAAAGGACGCAGGTGCAGATTACGTTGGTTTGGATGATTATATTGCCAAAATTGAGGGCGGATGGACTGATGTTGATATTATCATAACTATGCCAAGTGTAATGGCTAAAGTAGGTCGTTTGGGTCGTATTCTCGGTCCGCGCAACTTAATGCCTAACCCTAAATCAGGTACGGTTACACCCGAAGTGGGTAAAGCCGTAACTGAGGTAAAAGGTGGTAAGATCGATTTCAAGGTTGATAAAACCGGTATCATCCACGCTTCGATCGGAAAAGTATCTTTCCCTTCTGATAAAATTTACGAGAATGCTTTGGAAGTATTGCAAACCATCTCGAAATTAAAACCATCATCAGCGAAAGGAACCTATTTTAAGAGTATTCATCTCTCTTCGACCATGTCGCCAGGAATTGAAATTGAAACTAAAACAGTAGCGGGGATCTAAATCATGACAAAAGAAGAAAAGCACGATCTGGTTATTGCCCTTACTGCACAGATGAAGGAGTATGGTAATTTTTATATTACCGATACATCCGATCTGACAGTTGAAAAAGTCAACTCCATCCGTCGTAAATGTTTCGAAAGTGACATTACGATGCAGGTAGCTAAAAACAGCTTGATCAAAAAAGCTATGGAAGCTGCCGGCGGCGATTTCTCGCCTATATACGATGTGCTGAAAGGTTCATCGTCCATTCTTTTCTCAAAATCAGGTACTGCCCCGGCAAAGCTGATCAAACAGTTAAGAAAAAAAGGCGAAAAGCCGATCTTGAAAGCTGCTTATATTGATACGGCAGTATTTATCGGCGACAATCAGTTAGACACTTTGATCAATTTAAAATCGAAGGAACAACTGATCGGAGAGATCATTGGATTACTGCAATCACCGGCAAGAAACGTTATTTCTGCGCTGCAGTCAGGCGGAAGTACAATTGCAGGAGTTGTAAAAACATTACAGGAAAGAGGTTAACGGACACCTTAAAGTTCGATATTAAACACACACAAGCATTAAAAGTAAAAATTAAATAAAATGGCGGATTTAAAAGCGTTTGCTGAACAGTTGGTAAACTTAACAGTAAAAGAAGTAAACGAATTAGCTCACATCTTAAAAGATGAGTATGGTATTGAGCCTGCTGCTGCGGCTGTTTCGGCTGCACCTGCTGCTGCTCAGGGCGGAGGCGACGATGCACCTGCTGCTGCAGCTGCACAAACTGCATTTGACGTTATCCTGAAAGAAGCAGGCGGCGCTAAATTAGCAGTGGTAAAATTAGTAAAAGACTTAACCGGCCTTGGCTTGAAAGAAGCTAAAGACTTAGTGGATGGCGCACCTAAAGAAGTGAAAACAGGTGTTTCGAAAGAAGAAGCTGAAACTATGAAAAAGCAACTGGAAGAAGCCGGAGCAGTAGTTGAGGTTAAATAACTTAACACATACAAACACAGCGCAGACTCCGGCTTTTTGGTCGGGGTCTATCGCTGTTTATATCCTTTTAGATATGAGTATTGAGATGTGAAATATGAGATTTTTATGCCTGTTATATATAAGCATTTGTAATATCATCTTTCTTAGTCTCAAATCTCACATCTCAATACTCACATCTATCTCAGTTTATTAATAAACTAAATTAAAATCCCTTGGCAAACAAAATTAATCAAAGAGTAAATTTTGCAACCAGCAGGAAGGTATTGGATTATCCCGACTTTCTTGACGTTCAGTTGCAATCTTTCCAGGAATTTTTTCAGTTGGAAACCACTTCAGACAACCGCTACAAAGAAGGTTTGTTTAAAGTGTTTGCCGAAAATTTTCCTATCTCCGATTCAAGAAACATCTTCGTATTAGAGTTTCTTGATTACTTTATTGATCCGCCACGTTACGATATACAGGAATGTATCGAGCGCGGATTAACTTACAGTGTGCCTTTAAAAGCCAAGCTTCGCCTCTCGTGTAATGACGAGGAGCATGAAGATTTTGAAACTATTGTGCAGGACGTGTACCTGGGAACCATTCCCTACATGACACCGAAGGGCACATTTGTTATCAATGGCGCCGAGCGCGTAATTGTTTCGCAATTGCACCGGTCGCCGGGTGTGTTCTTCGGCCAAAGCCGCCACACCAACGGTACAAAATTATACTCGGCCCGTGTTATTCCTTTCAAAGGATCATGGATCGAATTTGCTACCGACGTTAACAACGTGATGTATGCGTACATCGACCGTAAAAAGAAATTCCCGGTAACTACCCTGCTGCGGGCCATTGGTTACGATTCGGATAAAGACATATTGGAGTTATTCGAATTAGCCGACGAGGTTAAAGTAAGCAAATCGGGCCTCAAGAAATTTATTGGCCGTAAGCTTGCCGCAAGGGTATTGAAAAAGTGGGTTGAAGACTTCGTGGATGAAGATACCGGCGAGGTTGTTTCTATCGACCGTAACGAGATCATCCTGGAGCGTGAAACCGTGCTGGAAGACGATCATATCGATATGATCATCGATGCCGGTGTTAAAACCATCATCCTGAATAAGGAAGATGCGGCCACCAGCGGTGACTATACCATTATATATAATACACTTCAAAAAGATACTTCAAACTCAGAAAAAGAAGCGGTTGAGCATATCTACCGTCAATTACGTAACGCCGAACCGCCTGATGAAGAAACAGCACGCGGCATCATCGACCGTTTATTCTTTTCTGACAAAAGATATGACCTGGGCGATGTGGGCCGTTACCGCATCAACCGTAAATTAAAGCTGACCACGTCTGAAGAGACGAAGGTTTTAACCAAGCAGGATATTATCGCGATCGTTAAATACCTGATCAAGCTCATCAACTCAAAAGCCGAGGTGGATGATATTGACCACTTATCAAACCGTCGTGTGCGTACCGTAGGCGAGCAGTTATATGCCCAGTTCGGTGTTGGTTTAGCGCGTATGGCACGTACCATCCGCGAGCGTATGAATATTCGTGATAACGAGGTGTTCACACCAACCGACCTGATCAACGCGCGTACTTTATCATCGGTGATCAACTCGTTCTTCGGAACAAACCAGTTATCACAGTTCATGGACCAAACCAACCCACTGGCAGAGATCACGCACAAGCGTCGTCTGTCAGCCTTAGGGCCGGGCGGTCTGTCGCGTGAGCGTGCAGGTTTCGAGGTTCGCGACGTACACTACACCCACTATGGCCGTTTATGTACCATTGAAACTCCGGAAGGACCGAATATCGGTTTGATCTCGTCACTTTGCGTACACGCCAAGATCAACAACTTAGGCTTTATCGAAACGCCATACAAACGTGTGGTTGAGGGTAAGGTACAGGTTCAGGAAGATGTTATCTACCTGTCGGCTGAAGACGAGGACGGTAAAACCATTGGCCAGGCCAATGCGCATTACGACGACAAGGGTGTTTTCGCCCAGCCGCGTGTTAAGGCACGTTTTGAGGGTGACTTCCCGATCATCGAGCCCGAGAGGCTGGATTTGATGGACATTGCCCCTAACCAGATCACTTCGATCGCGGCATCGTTAATTCCGTTCCTGGAGCATGATGATGCTAACCGTGCATTGATGGGCTCAAACATGCAGCGCCAGGCAGTGCCTTTGCTGCGCCCTGAGTCGCCGATTGTGGGTACAGGTTTGGAAGGCCGCGTGGCAAAAGATTCACGTACACTCATCAACGCCGAAGGCGATGGGGTAGTGGAATACGTGGATGCCAACGAAATACGTATCCGTTATGACCGTAACGAGCTGGACCGCCTGATCTCATTTGACGGCGATACCAGGAGCTACCGTTTAACAAAATTCAAGAAAACCAACCAAAGCACCACTATCAACCTGAAGCCGATCGTTAAGAAAGGCCAGCGCGTTGAAAAAGGACAGGTGCTTTGTGAAGGATATGCTACGCAGGATGGCGAATTGGCATTGGGCCGTAACCTTAAAGTGGCGTTCATGCCATGGCAGGGTTATAACTTCGAGGATGCCATCGTTATTTCCGAGCGTGTCGTATCCCAGGATATATTCACTTCGCTTCACGTTGAAGAATTTGAGCTGGAAGTGCGCGATACCAAACGCGGCGAGGAAGAACTGACGCCGGATATCCCGAACGTTTCGGAAGAAGCCACCAAAGACCTGGACGAAGACGGAATTATCCGCGTAGGCGCCGAGGTTAAAGAAGGCGATATCCTGATCGGTAAGATCACGCCAAAAGGCGAGTCTGATCCTTCACCGGAAGAAAAGCTGCTGCGTGCCATATTTGGTGATAAAGCAGGGGATGTTAAGGATGCATCGTTAAAAACGCCGCCGTCTATCGCAGGTGTCGTAATCGATACCAAACTTTTCTCACGCGCCAAAAAGACAACAAAAGCAGAAGAAAAGGCACAGTTGGAAAAATTGGATACCAAGCATGACAAGGCCGTTAAAGACCTGAAAAACACGCTCATCGAGAAGTTATTCGAGATCGTGAACGGTAAAACATCGCAGGGTGTTTACAATGTTTACAAAGAGCTGCAGGTTCCTAAAGGCGTTAAGTTTACGCAGAAGATATTGGTTGAGCTTAATTACGAAAACATTAACCCAACCAAGTGGACAACTGACGACGATAAAAACGACCAGATAAAAACCTTGCTTCATAACTATAATATCAAAGTGAATGAAGAATTGGGTGCTTACCGTCGTGATAAGTTCGCCATCAGTGTGGGCGACGAGCTTCCTTCGGGCATTGTGCAAATGGCTAAGGTTTACATTGCTAAAAAGCGTAAGCTTAAAGTTGGTGATAAAATGGCCGGCCGCCATGGCAATAAAGGTATTGTTGCGCGTATTGTACGCGATGAAGATATGCCTTTCCTGGAAGACGGGACACCGGTCGACATCGTGCTGAACCCGCTGGGCGTACCTTCACGTATGAACCTGGGCCAGATATACGAAACAGTTTTAGGTTGGGCCGGTAAAGAGCTTGGCGTTAAATTCGCTACTCCCATCTTTGATGGTGCAACCCACGATGAGGTTGAGGAGTGGATCAAAAAAGCCGGCTTACCTGAGTCGGGCCGTACCTATTTATACAATGGCTTAACCGGCGATCGTTTCGATCAGCAAACAACCGTAGGTATCATTTACATGTTGAAGCTGGGTCACATGGTCGACGATAAGATGCACGCGCGTTCTATAGGGCCATACTCATTAATTACACAACAGCCGTTGGGTGGTAAAGCACAATTCGGCGGACAGCGTTTTGGTGAGATGGAGGTTTGGGCATTAGAAGCATTCGGCGCCTCAAACATCCTGCAGGAAATATTAACCGTTAAATCGGATGATGTTATCGGCCGTGCTAAAACTTATGAGGCTATTGTTAAAGGCGAGAACCTGCCTACACCGTCAGTTCCTGAATCATTCAACGTACTGGTTCACGAATTAAGGGGCTTAGGTTTGGATATCACATTAGAATAATTAGTGAATGACTGAATTAGTGATTGAGTGAATAATTCAATCGCTAATTCACTAAATCACTAAATCACTAATTAAAAAAACAAGGAGACTATGTCTTACAAAAAGGATAATAAAATCAAGAGTAATTTCACCACCATTACCATCAGTTTAGCTTCACCCGAATCTATACTGGAGCGTTCGAGCGGTGAAGTTTTAAAACCGGAAACCATTAACTACAGGACCTACAAGCCTGAGCGCGACGGTTTATTCTGCGAGCGTATTTTTGGTCCGGTTAAAGATTATGAGTGCCATTGCGGTAAATACAAACGTATCCGTTATAAGGGTATCGTTTGCGACCGTTGCGGTGTAGAAGTAACCGAAAAGAAAGTGCGCCGTGAGCGTATGGGACACATCAACCTGGTGGTCCCTGTAGCGCACATCTGGTATTTCCGCTCGTTGCCGAACAAAATCGGCTACTTATTGGGCCTGCCCACAAAAAGGCTCGACCTGATTATTTATTACGAAAGATATGTAGTTATCCAGCCGGGTATCAAAGAAGCTGACGGGATCAATAAAATGGATTTCCTGACGGAAGAAGAATACCTGGACGTATTGGATACCCTTCCAAAGGAAAACCAGTACCTGGACGATAAAGATCCGCAGAAATTTGTGGCTAAAATGGGTGCCGAGGCTTTGGAAGAATTGCTAAAGCGCCTTGATCTGGATGAATTATCATTCAGCTTACGTCACCAGGCGGCAAACGAAACTTCGCAGCAGCGTAAAAATGAGGCGTTAAAACGCCTGCAGGTTGTTGAGGCTTTCCGCGATGCGAAAACAAGGATCGAAAATAACCCCGAGTGGATGATCGTTAAGATCGTTCCGGTTATCCCGCCCGAGCTGCGTCCGTTGGTGCCTTTGGAAGGCGGCCGTTTTGCTACTTCCGACTTAAACGACCTATACCGTCGTGTAATTATCCGCAATAACCGCTTAAAGCGTTTGATCGAGATCAAGGCGCCCGAGGTAATTTTACGTAATGAAAAGCGCATGCTGCAGGAAGCTGTGGATTCGTTATTCGATAACTCACGTAAAGTAAACGCGGTAAAAACCGAAGGTAACCGTGCGTTAAAATCTCTTTCGGATATCCTGAAAGGTAAGCAGGGCCGTTTCCGTCAAAACTTATTGGGTAAACGTGTCGACTATTCGGCCCGTTCGGTAATTGTTGTAGGTCCGAACCTTAAATTACACGAATGCGGTTTGCCAAAAGATATGGCTGCCGAATTGTTTAAACCGTTCATCATCCGCAAAATGATCGAGCGTGGTGTGGTTAAAACAGTGAAGTCGGCTAAAAAGATCGTCGACCGTAAAGATCCCTTAGTTTGGGACATTTTGGAAAATGTATTAAAAGGTCACCCGGTATTGCTGAATCGTGCGCCAACACTGCACCGTTTAGGTATCCAGGCATTCCAACCGAAATTGGTGGAAGGTAAAGCTATCCAGCTGCACCCGTTAACCTGCACTGCCTTTAACGCGGATTTTGACGGTGACCAGATGGCTGTTCACGTGCCCCTGGGCAACGCCGCGATTTTGGAAGCACAGATATTAATGCTTGCTTCGCACAATATTCTTAACCCTGCAAACGGAACGCCTATTACGGTTCCTTCTCAGGACATGGTGCTTGGTTTGTATTATATAACCAAAGGCCGTAAAACCGATGCCCAGCGTGTGGTAAAAGGCGAGGGCTTAACTTTTTATTCGGCGGAAGAGGTGATCATTGCTTATAACGAGAAAAAGATCGACCTGCATGCCTTTATAAAAGTAAAGGTGATGGTTAAGGAACGCGACGGAAGTATCGTAAATAAAATAATCGATACAACAGTTGGTCGTGTGTTGTTTAACCAGCATGTTCCGGTTGAGGTTGGTTATATCAACGAGTTGCTTACCAAAAAATCATTGCGCGATATTATCGGCGAAGTGGTAAAAATGACCGGTATGGCACGGGCGGCCCAGTTCCTTGATGATATTAAGGAGTTAGGCTTCCAGATGGCGTTCCGCGGCGGATTATCCTTCAACCTGAAGGATTTGAATATCCCTGCCGAAAAAGTTAAACTGATAGACCAGGCTTCGAAAGAAGTTGACGATGTAATGAATAACTATAACATGGGATTCATTACAAATAACGAGCGTTACAACCAGATCATCGATATTTGGACCCGCATCAACAACCGCTTAACGGCAAATGTGATGGAGATCTTGTCCACTGATAACCAGGGCTTTAATTCAGTGTACATGATGCTGGATTCAGGAGCCCGTGGTTCAAAAGAGCAGATCCGTCAGCTTGCAGGTATGCGTGGTTTGATGGCAAAGCCGCAAAAATCGGGCTCGGGTGGCGAGATCATCGAAAACCCTATCCTGTCAAACTTTAAAGAAGGTTTGTCGGTACTGGAGTACTTTATCTCAACCCACGGTGCACGTAAAGGTTTGGCAGATACGGCTTTAAAAACTGCCGATGCCGGTTACCTCACCCGTCGTTTACACGATGTGGCGCAGGATATGATTGTTGGCGAAGTTGATTGCGGCACGTTAAGGGGTATATATACCACTGCGCTTAAGGATAATGAAGATATTGTAGAGCCGTTGTACGATCGTATTTTAGGCCGTACTACTTTGCATGATGTACATGATCCTATTACTAACGAATTGTTGGTATCTGCCGGTGAGGATATTACGGAAGAGATAGCTAAGAAAATAGAGAATTCGCCATTGGAAGGCGTTGAGATACGCTCGGTATTAACCTGCGAAAGCAAGCGCGGCGTATGTGCATTGTGCTATGGACGCAACCTCGCAAGCGGTAAACGTGTGCAGATGGGCGAAGCCGTTGGTGTAATTGCTGCCCAGTCCATTGGTGAGCCGGGTACCCAGTTAACACTGCGTACATTCCACGTAGGTGGTACCGCATCCAACATTGCGGCCGAGTCGCAGATCAACGCCAGGTTTGATGGTATTATCGAATTTGAGAACGTTCGTACAGTTGAGTATAAAACTGACGAAGATGTTGTTGACGTGGTATTGGGCCGTTCGGGTGAATTCCGCATTGTGGAACCCGGATCTAATAAAGTCATCGTAACAAACAATATTCCATACGGAGCATACTTGTATGTGAAGGACGGAAGCAAGATCAGTAAAGGCGACCGTATCTGTTCGTGGGATCCGTACAACGCGGTTATCATTTCCGAATTCGCCGGTACCGCCAGGTTTGAGGCTGTATTGGAAGGTATCACTTTCCGCGAAGAATCGGACGAGCAAACAGGTCACCGCGAAAAAGTGATCATCGATACGAGGGATAAAACCAAAAACCCGGCTATCCAGGTTGCCGATTCAAAAGGAAACGTTATTAAAGGATACAATATTCCGGTTGGAGCGCATATCGCGGTTGACGAGGGTGAAAAATTGCAAACCGGACAGGTTATCGCTAAAATTCCGCGTTCAACAGGTAAAACCCGCGATATCACCGGTGGTTTACCACGTGTAACCGAATTATTCGAAGCACGTAACCCATCTAATCCCGCCGTAGTTACTGAAATTGACGGCGTAGTAACGCTGGGTGGTGTTAAGCGCGGTAACCGCGAGATCACCATCGAGTCGAAAGATGGGCAGATCAAAAAGTACCTGGTGCCATTGTCGAAACACATCCTGGTACAGGACAACGACTTTGTAAAAGCCGGTATGCCATTATCTGACGGATCGATCTCACCTGCCGATATACTTGCCATTAAAGGGCCTGCAGCAGTGCAGGAATACCTGGTAAATGGTATACAGGAAGTTTACCGTTTGCAGGGTGTGAAAATAAACGATAAGCACTTTGAAGTGATCGTTCACCAGATGATGCAGAAAGTAGCCATCGAGGATGCAGGCGATACCCGTTTCCTTGAGCGCGAAGCTGTTGACAGCTGGGATTTCATGCTCGAAAATGACGAGATCTTTGATAAAAAGGTAGTAACCGATCCGGGTGATTCAACCACCCTGAAATCAGGTCAGATCGTTTCAGTAAGGAAACTCAGGGACGAGAACTCCATCTTAAAACGCAAGGATTTAAAACTTGTTGAAGTGCGCGATGCTATTGCGGCAACTTCCAGCCCAATGCTGCAGGGTATAACCAGGGCGTCGTTGGGTACTAAATCCTTTATTTCCGCAGCATCGTTCCAGGAGACTACGAAAGTTCTGAACGAAGCAGCTATTGCAGGTAAAAAGGATCTGATGCTTGGACTGAAAGAGAACGTGATTGTAGGTCACCTTATTCCGTCCGGAACAGGTTTACGTGTATACGAAAATATCCGCGTAGGCTCTCAGGAGGAATTTGACCGCCTGATGGCTTCCAAAGCAGAAGAAGTTGAAGCATAAGCTTAGCTGCAAATAATTATTTATAAAGCCTTCCCGTAATTGGGAAGGCTTTGTTATTTTTGAGGATGGAAGAACAAAACGAAAACCAGCTGAATATCGAGCTTTCTGAAGAAATTGCCGAAGGCATTTATTCAAACCTTGCCATAATTACCCACTCCAGCTCCGAGTTCGTGCTCGATTTCATCCGCGTAATGCCCGGCGTGCCTAAAGCAAAAGTAAAATCCCGTATCATTTTAACACCCGAGCACGCCAAGCGTTTATTAACCGCTTTGGAGGATAACCTCGAAAAATTTGAAAAGATCAACGGCCGCATAAAAATTCAACAGGACCCATCCGGTTTCCCTATGAACTTTGGCGGTACCATGGGGCAAGCTTAATAGCCACTTCTAATAATAGAAATACTTCACCACAATAGCGGTTACTAATAGAAAAGTTATTTCAAATACTTATCAATGGAGCTTTTCCAGATAAGATAAGCTTTAAGTCGAAGGTGAATACCGTCAAAGGTATATGATGGGTTGATGGAGTTTTTATAAAGTAGACGAGGAAAAATATTAATAAAAACTATATGATTTTTATTAGCCAAAGAGGAAAGAGTATTGTTGTAATCGATGATTTGTTGGGTTTTCGACGAATCGGCGACGGGTAAAATGGATTGTAAATAAATACACGTTTCCGGAGATTTTTTAACGATTTCAGCAATAATATAATCAATGTTTTTAAAGGTTGTGGCTTTACCGATACCATTAAAGATATCATTTATACCAGCCATTATAAAAATCTTTCGCGGACGATATAGGATCACATTGTCTATCCTGGCTTTCAGGTCATTTGTTGTGCTATTTGATATGCCGCGATTTTTTATTCGCAAATCATTAAACATATCGGCCAACGGAAAATTAAACGTTAAACTGTTTCCAAAAAAAATAATATCACTGCTATGTCCCTGAAAGTGATTATATATTTCGTTTTGTGCCGCAATAAGATAGCGCCTATTGAACTGATAATCAACGATATCCGGGTTTATGTGTGGGGGGGGGGGTGACTTTTTTATGAATATAGTACAAGGCAACAAACAAATTGCCAGCCAACGACAGCCACAAGATATATTTTTTCATTTTTACAAACATAACATGTAAAACCTATAGTGCGGCGATAAATCGGCGAAACTATCATATGAAGGTGATCCATCCAACCAACTTCACATTTATTTCCCTTAATAGCCCCGAATTGTTACCTTTATGGGCTGATTGATTATTTGAAACTTATTGATTAACGCCCCGAGCCCTTTATGGCAAAATTGTACGTAAAAAAAATACTTGTATTTAGCGTTGTTGTGGTAATTTTTTCTGCGTGCAATAGCGTAAAAAACCTCACCGATTTTCAAAAGTCCAGGCGGTACGGCGATACGCTCGCTGTTACTAAGCCCTTTATTCCCCGGATACAACCCGGCGATATCCTTTCTATTTCCGTTAGTTCTTTGAATTCCGACGCCAGCAGCTTTTTTAACCCCTATAATGGCTTTAATGGCGGCGGCGCAAGCTTAATTACGTCCAACAGCGGGGGGGTTAATCAAACACCGGGGTTTCTGGTTGATCCTTCCGGTGATATACAATACCCCTTGATCGGAAATGTTAAAGTGGCCGGCCTTACTACTACCGACATAAGAGACACTATGCGCACCAGGTTAAAGGTCTTTTTAAAGGAGCCTACCGTCATTGTGCGCTATCTGAATTTCAAGATCACATTTTTGGGCGAAATAGGCAGAGTAGATGTTATAAATGTACCCAACGAATCGATAACCCTGCCCGAGGCCATCAGTTTATCAGGTGATCTCACCGCTTTTGCGCGGCGCGACAGTATTATGGTGATCAGGAATGTGGACGGAAAAAGAGCGATCGGCTATGTGGATTTAACCAGTCGGGAAGTTTTTAATTCTCCATATTATTACCTTCATCCCAACGATATTGTATATGTGAAACCGTCCAAATTCAAGGCCCAGCATAACGACCGGTTTTTTACGCTTTTCTCTTTCGGTACCGGCGTGCTGAGCTTGCTGTTATTTTTATTCAGAAAATAAGTTATAATAATAGATGAGCCAGGATAACGATTTTTTTGGTCAGGGTAAGGCGAGTGAGATAAATATAAGGGAGATTATATATAAATATCTCCGCAATTGGAAATGGTTCGTGGCTTCAGTTATATTGTCGTTGGCGGCGGCCTATATTTA
>Ga0134127_10000148_pt1 | contig 84973 bp, 89 predicted proteins | sample KB31753_FD_96459 | JGI IMG/M metagenome (GOLD analysis project Ga0134127, IMG submission 96459) | Terrestrial soil microbial communities with excess Nitrogen fertilizer from Kellogg Biological Station, Michigan, USA - KB3-175-3 | ecosystem: Environmental > Terrestrial > Soil > Unclassified ... | reverse complement strand
CAGAGGTGAACTATTTGTTCAAAACTATAACAGAGCTGCCTAAAAAAAGCCTTTTTAAATAAAATTTGGAAATATGATAAACCTAGAATACTCTTCGCCTGCGGCGGAAAGAGGGTAGCTGCATTTTAAATTTTAAACGCGATTTCCCTGGAATAAGCCACTCCTTTTAATGCATGATGCTGGTAAATTGTAAAAGAGTACCGTCCAAATCCGTTTAAGATGCAAGTATGGAATTTTTCACTTTTACCAGGAAAACTATACATAAAATTCCCGGCAAAAGCAAGAAATTTGCTAAAAATATTAGTGGTCCAGGTGGTCCAGGTGTATTCACGTGGTCCAAGTGGTTCAGGTGTGCCACGTCTGCCGGAGGCACAATGGCAGTTAGCCTGATCTTCATTCAGCATTTAAAAAACAATAAACTTTTTTCGATACCATTCACTGAACGCGGGCCGGCGTATTTTTTAAAACGAGTGGAAATCACTACTTTGCTCCATTACCCTTCCGTTCAAATTCAACCCGAAAAGGTAACACACCCGTTTTATAGCGAAGGGCTTAATTAAGTTAAGGTATGCAAATTGATATCGTTTTGCCGCACAAGTGCCTTTTAGGCGAAGGCCCTGTTTGGGATTTCAGGCGAAAAGTGATTTGTTGGGTGGATATACTCAATGGTGAAATTCATCAGTATGCGCCCTGGTCAAAAGAACACCAGGTTATATGGGTAGGCCAAATGATCGGCGCCGCAGTGTTGTGCAGCGATGGCCATTTTTTGACGGCGTTGAAAAACGGATTTGGTTTTGTAAACCGCGAAACCCACGAGGTAAGTATGCTTGCAAACCCGGAAAGTCATTTACCGGGTAACCGTTTTAATGATGGCAAATGCGGCCCCGACGGCAGGTTTTGGGCGGGCACCATGTCGCATGCGGATGAACCGGAAAAGGGCAGTTTTTATATGTTCGATAAGGATCACTCGGTCACTAAAAAGATAGATCGTATTTCTATCTCCAACGGAATGGCCTGGAGTGCTGACGATAAAACGTTTTATTATATTGATACACCCACTTATGCTGTAGCAGCATACGATTTTGATAAGCGTACAGGGGAGATCAGCAGAAAAAGGATAGTTATTCGAATTCCAAACGAAGATGGCTCGCCTGACGGGATGACAATTGACAACGAGGGTATGCTATGGATTGCCCATTGGGACGGCTGGCAAATTACCCGGTGGAACCCGGCGACAGGGGAGAAGCTTGCCGCTATAAAAATGCCCGCCGCCAGGATAACCTCCTGCGCTTTTGGCGGCGATGACTTCGGCGATTTATATATTACATCAGCGCGAACAGGATTAAAGGAAAGTCAATTAGCCAATCAGCCCTTGGCAGGATCGTTATTTGTGATTAAAAACATCGGCGTTAAAGGGTTGCCGGCGTTTGAATTCACCTCCTAACCCCCTAAAGGGGGAACGATTGTTCGTTATAAAGCCGCACGCCGTAAGGTTCCCCCTTCAGGGGGCCAGGGGGTTAAACATTAAACCTGAAGTGCATGATGTCGCCATCCTGCACGATGTAGGTTTTTCCTTCCACACCCAGTTTGCCATTTTCCTTGATGACTGCTTCCGAACCATTAAATTTTACAAAGTCCTCGTATTTGATCACCTCGGCACGGATAAATCCTTTTTCAAAATCGGTATGGATAACACCTGCAGCCTGGGGGGCGGTAAATCCTTTGGTGATGGTCCATGCCCGTACTTCCTGTACCCCGGCGGTGAAATACGTGGCCAGGTTAAGCAGTTTATAAGCTGCTTTTATGAGCTTGTTCACGCCTGATTCCTCAAGGCCGAGATCGTCCAAAAACATTTGGCGTTCCTCGTAAGTTTCCAGCTGCGCAATTTCCGATTCTATTTGCGCTGATATGATCAGCACTTCGGCATTTTCTTCTTTTACCGCGGCCCGCACCTGCTCTACATAAGCATTGCCGGTATTTACCGCCCCTTCGTCCACGTTGCAAACATACATCACCGGCTTGGCAGTAAGCAGCCAAATATCGGCTATATATTCCTTATCTTCTTCGGCGACCGGGGCCGTACGCGCAGATCTGCCCGAAAGGAGGTGATTTTTATAGATGGTCAAAACGTCAAAAGTCTTTTTAGCTTCTTTATCGCCGCCGGTTTTGGCCATTTTTTCTACCCTGGATATCTTCTTTTCTATCGAATCCAGGTCCTTAAGTTGCAGCTCGGTATCAATGATCTCTTTATCGCGCACCGGGTCAACAGAACCATCAACGTGGATCACATTGTCATTATCAAAACAGCGCAGCACATGGATGATGGCATTTGTGGAGCGTATGTTAGCTAAAAACTGGTTGCCCAGCCCCTCGCCCTTGCTGGCGCCTTTTACAAGGCCGGCAATGTCAACAATTTCGATGGTAGTAGGCACCGTGTTTTTTGGGTTGACAATTTCAACCAGTTTGTTCAACCGTTCATCGGGAACGGTGATTACGCCCACATTCGGTTCTATCGTACAAAACGGAAAATTCGCGGCTTGCGCCCTTGCGTTTGATAAGCAATTAAAAAGTGTTGATTTCCCCACATTCGGTAAACCAACTATACCACATTGTAAACCCATATTTTATTAGTTCATGGTTGATGGTTGATAGTTCATAGAAAAAAGATTATGGTCATAAACCATGAACTATTAACCATCAACCAGGCCAAAAATCGCGCAAAGATATAAGAAAAAAGTTGCCGGGGTCTGAAAAATGACGGACGCCTTTGTCGGCCATCCCTGCAAAAAGGTGAATTATGCCTAAAAATTTCTTTAGATGCGAATAGTTTATACCTTTAGGTAAACAAAAATATAACCTTAAAACCATGGACACGAACGAAACTACCGCACACGGGGCCCCCGAAACGGGTCTGGCTGTAACTTTTGAAGGGCAAACTTATTTACGCGAAGCCGGCAAGTGGGCGGGCTTTCTGGGCATTATCGGGTTCATTTTATGCGGCCTGTTATTGATCGTAGCGCTATTTGTAGGAACCATTTTCTCTGCTTTAGGGCAACTCATTCCCGGTTCCGGTGAAATGCCTCCTGCGGCAGGTATAGCTATGGCTATCGTGTTGATCCTGATCGACCTGCTTTATTTTTTCTTTGCATTATACCTCTACCAGTTCTCAGCGCGGATAAAAAAAGGAATTGTTTTTACCGATCAGTTCCAGGTAACACTGGCGCTCGGCAAGTTAAAATCGTTTTTCAAATTGGCCGGGATTGTGACGATCGTGGTGCTTTGCCTGTATGTTTTGGAAATAGTAGTTGTTACCCTTGTGGGCGTGGCGTCACTCCATCATTAATAAAACAGCGCTAAGTATAATCAAACAAAAAAACCTATCTCACGATAGGTTCTTTGTTTTGAATTAGTTTAGATTGCTAGGTATCATATCTCAAACGAGAAATCGTCGTTTGTTGTGGTATTGGCAACTTCAGTGGATTCATGGTATTCGTAGCGTTTCTCCACCACTTCCTGGTTCGCCTTAATATACTCGATGGTATCTTTTAAGCCGTCCGCAAATTTTTCAAAATCTTCTTTGTATAAAAAAATCTTGTGTTTGATAAAAACTCCGTCCTCCAAACGCTTTTTGCTTTCGGTAATAGTAACGTAGTAATCGTTTGATCGTGTTGCCTTTACATCAAAAAAATAAGTCCTTTTCCCTGCTCTAACCTTCTTTGAATAAACCTCTTCACGCTCTCTGTTGTCAAAATCTCCCATATTTTAAAATTATCGTAATTAGTTTTGGTTGGCATAAATATAAATAAATTTTCAAAGTACAAGTATATAATTGAATATTATTGAAAAATTTAGAGCTTTTATTTTAACATTCTGCAAATTTTCAGGCGTTTTCTTCCTCTTCCAGCAACTGTTTTTCATACAAATCAAAATAAACGCCCCGTTTTTCCATTAAATATTCGTGATGGCCATGTTCTATAACTTCGCCGTTATCCATCACCAAAATCTTATCGGCATTTTTTATAGTCGATATGCGGTGGGCGATAATAATGCTTGTCTTTCCGGCCATGTTGCGGCCGAGGTTGTTCAATATTTCTTCTTCGGTACGGGTATCGACGGCAGACAGGCAATCATCAAAGATGAGCACCCGGGGATCTTTAATGATGGCCCGTGCGATGGAAACCCGCTGTTTTTGCCCGCCGGAAAGGGTGATGCCACGTTCGCCGATAAGCGTTTCAAAGCCTTTTTCAAGCTCAATGATATTACCGTATACGGCAGCGTCGCGGGCCGCCTGCTCCACCCGCGGCATATCCAGCACATCGGCGCTGAAGGCGATGTTATTGGCAATTGTATCCGAAAACAGGAAGACCTCCTGCGGCACAAAGCCGACTTGCGAGCGGTAGCCCTCCAGGTTAATTTCTTTTACAGATCTGCCGTCTATCAATACATCTCCTGCCATGCAATCATACATACGCATGATCAGGTTGGCGATGGTTGATTTCCCCGACCCTGTTCGCCCGATAATGGCCACCATTTCGCCCGGCCTGGCCACAAACGAAACGTTTTTCAATGCCGTTATGCCGGTTTCGGGATAGGTAAATGTCACATTTCTGAATTCTATCTCTCCCCTTATAGCCTGCTTTGCGAAATTTGGAGATTTTATCTCCGGCTCCTCATGCAGAAATTCATTTATCCGTTTTTGAGATGCCGCTGCACGCTGGATCAATGAAGTTACCCAGCCGAGCGAGATGACCGGGAAGGTGAGCATATTGAGATAAACGATAAATTCCGCAATGTTGCCGGTAGTGATATTGCCTTTCATCACCTCGATGCCGCCTATATACATGGTGATAATATTGCTCAGCCCCACCAGCATCAGCATCAGGGGATAAAACAGGGCCTGTACCCGTACCAATTCCATCGAGTGGGTTTTATAGTTTTCACTCTCGGCGGCAAACCTCTCCCTGGCGAAAGCTTCGCGGACATAAGATTTGATCACCCGGATGCCTGAAAAATTTTCCTGCACAAAGGACGATAAGATAGATAGCCGCTCCTGTATCTTTTCGCTGCGATAATTAATAATATTGTTTACGTAATAAATAATCATCGCCAGGATGGGAAGCGGCAGCGCGGAGAAAATAGCAAGCCTTACATTTACCGTCAGCATGGCGTAAATCACCATCACAAAAAGCACAACCGTATTTATAGTATACATGATGCCGGGCCCCAGGTACATGCGGACGCGGCTTACATCCTCGGTAACCCGGTTCATCAGATCGCCGGTGTTATGGCGGCGATAAAACGCGAGCGATAATTCCTGGTAGTGATGGTATATCTCGTTTTTCAGGTCATATTCGATATGCCTGGACATAACGATGATGGTTTGCCGCATAAAAAAGAGAAAAAGGCCGCGCAACAGCGACAAAATCAATACCAGCACCCCAAATAATAGAAGGCTTGCACCAAATATTTCGTAGATCATGTGCTGCCGGTTAAAGCCTGAAAAAAGTTGGTATGTACTGATGTTTTCGGTCACCAGGTCGAAAGCAAACCGAACCACCCTTGCCGGCAGCACAGCGAAAATATTTGAAATAATAACAAACAATACGCCCGGGATCAGCCGCCATATATATTTAACGAAAAACTTATTGAGGTAGGCGAGATCCTTCATTGTGTAGTCCGAGTCCGAAAGTCCGAAAAGTCCGCAAGTCCGAAAGTCGGAAAATCGGAACAACCCGAAAGTCAAAAGTAGCGTAATTGGTTTGATTATTCAAACCAGGCAAACACTGGATTGTCGCAACCCCTTCTTTCGGACTTGCGGTCTCCCAAAAAACAATTCTTTTTGCCGCTAATAAAAAAACAGCTACTTTTGTCGCTGCCCTGAAAAACAGTATTTTTTGACTTTGATGCCCATACCTGTAACCCACGATTCGATATTTGGCCAGCTGGAAATGTTTGGCCACAAGAAGGTTGTGTACTGCAGCGACCCCGATACGGGCTTAAAAGCTATAATTGCCATTCACGATACGACACTGGGGCCGGCATTAGGCGGAACCCGTATGTGGGCCTATAAAACTGAGCAGGATGCATTGCACGATGTTTTGCGTCTTTCCAAAAGCATGACCTATAAGGCTGCTATTACCGGCCTTAACCTCGGCGGCGGAAAGGCAGTGATCATAGGCGATTCGCGGAAGGATAAAACGGAGGCGCTGCTGCGTAAATTCGGGAGGTTTATTAAGAACCTTAACGGCGAATTCATAACTGCCGAAGACGTAGGTACCAATCCGAGAGATATGGAATATATCCGGATGGAAACACAGCACGTTACCGGCGTACCTGAATCGATCGGCGGCAGCGGGGATCCATCACCTGTAGCAGCACTGGGCGTTTTTATGGGTATTAAGGCAAGCGTAAAGGAGTTTTACGGAAATGACAGCCTAACCGGAAGAATAGTTATCGTACAAGGTATAGGGCATGTGGGCGAAAACCTGGTGAAATTGCTTCGCGACGAAAACGCACAGGTTTATGCCAGCGATATAAATGAGGATGCCTTAGGGCAGGTAGCAAAAAAATATGGCGCCATTGCCGTATCAAATAGTACAATTTTTGAAATAGATGCCGATATTTATGCTCCCTGCGCATTGGGAGCTACCATAAACACGCAAACAATAAAAAAGCTAAAATGTAATATCATTGCCGGATCTGCAAATAACCAGTTGGAAGACGAACAGGAGCATGGCAGAATGCTGCTGGAAAGAGGCATTTTGTTTGCGCCGGATTATGTGATAAATGCCGGCGGCATTATAAACTGTTATTCGGAATTGATGGGTTTTAGCAAAAAACGTACGATGCAGTTAACCGAAAATATTTATGAAGCTACGCGCAATGTGCTGAAACTTTCAAAGGCCGAAAATATTTCGACCATTGAAGCGGCAAATAAAATTGCTGAAAAAAGAATTGCAGATATCAAAAAAGTAAAATCAACCTATTAATTTACCATAAGCCCTATTACAGTTTAGGGGTTAAAATCGTTCTTACAACATGTTAAACCGCAGGCACCTCAGGGTTAAAGTTTTACAATCGCTTTACGCTTACTATCAATCACGAAGCGGCGATATTAAACAACACGAGAAAAATTTATTACAGGGGATAGACAAGGTATACGAGATGTATATCTGGATGCTGTCCCTCATTTCAGAAGTAGCAGACTACGCTGAAGTTGACGCGCAGGACAGGGCAAACAAGCACCTGCCTACTGCCGAAGACCTTAACGCCGATGTTAAGATATTGGGCAATCGGTTCATCCTGTCGCTTAAAAAAAACAAAGAGTTTTTAGCAGGCTTGAAAAAGTACAAAGTGGCCTGGGACTTCGAGCCCGAATTGGTTAAAACACTGTTTAGCACGCTTAAAAAATCTGAGGAGTATGCTGGATACCTGAAGAAAACCGGCGACACCTTACATTCGGACAAGGATATTATCAAGCACATTTTCAAAAAAGTGATCTTAAAATCGTCGCTGGCCGAGCAGGTTTTTGAAGATATGTTTATTTACTGGCCGGTGGACAAAGACGTTTTGCAGGCGCTGATCGCGAAGACCTTTAAAAACTTTGCCTTTGACAACCCGGCAGAAAACAAGCTGGCCGAAGTTACGGGCAACTGGGAAGAAGACCGGGAATTTATTGTAAACCTTTTTGAAGAAACTATCCGCTACAACGACGACTACCAGGCGCTTATCACCGCTAAAACCCAAAACTGGGAACCCGACCGTATCGCCATGATCGACACCTTGCTGATGAAAATGGCGATCGCCGAATTTCTAAATTTTAATTCAATCCCTGTTAAGGTAACGATTAACGAATACCTCGAGATATCCAAAGAGTTTAGCACGCCGAAGAGTAATTCGTTTATTAACGGTATATTGGACAAAATTTTGATCGACTTAAAAAACGAAAATAAAATAAACAAAATAGGCAGAGGACTAATAGAAGAATAACCATGAAAACCCTGTTTTTAAGCTTTATTGCAGCCGGGATACTTTTTTCCGGCTGTCATTCAAACACTAATTCAACAACGGCAAGTACCACAGGTGCCGCCACGGACGGGCCGATCATGAAGTTTGAAAAGGAGACCCATGATTTTGGCAAAATAAAGCCCGGTGATACTGTATCCTACGATTTTAAATTTATCAACGCAGGTAAATCGCCATTGATCATCACCAGCGGCTATGCTTCATGCGGATGCACCACGCCAACCTGGCCAAAGGTTCCTGTTAAACCCGGCGAGGGCGGGATTATCCATGTTAAGTTTGACAGTAAAGGCAAACTGGGCCTGCAGGATAAACTGATTACGATTACGGCGAACACTAACCCGGCAGATAACCACATGCATTTGATTGGAGAGGTGGCCCCTTAACTAAAATTTTAATTTTGAATTTATAATGATAGCAACTATTTTATTACAAGCCGCAGGCGGAGGTTTTGGCACTCAGCAACTGATCATGCTTGGGCTGATTGCACTGGTATTTTATTTTTTTATGATAAGACCCCAGGTAAAGAAGCAGAAAGATCAGAAGAAGTACGTTAGTGAATTAAAAAAAGGCGATAAAATTGTAACCACGGCGGGCATGCATGGTAAGATTGCTGAAATTAATGATTCAACGGTTCTGCTTGAAACCGAAGGGGGGCATAAAATTCGCCACGACAGGTCTGCAATATCGCTGGAAGCTTCGAGGGCGCTAAACACGCCGCCGGCTGAGAAGAAATAAGATCAGGGTTGAAGGTAAAAGGTGAAAGGCGAAAGGTTTTAACACAGCCACCTTTCACCTTTTTACCTTTCGCCTGTAACCTTAAAAAATGGCATTCATAAAATTATCGGCAACCGAGCGAAGGAGACTGTCGGCATTTTTTACCTGCCTGGTACTGGCCTTTTTTGCCTGGGCCATAGCTGTGTTATCAAACCCTAGGCCCTACACGGCCAAAGTAGTTTTAGATTTCAGAAACACCCCCCAACGGCGCGCATTTCATCCCCTGCAGTCAGATACCATCTCAGTAACCGTGAACGGAACGGGCTGGGATGCACTTTTATCCAGAATGGGAGGAGGCAAGCCAATAACCGTCGACCTTCACACACTCGAAAATAAAAGTTACCTGGTACTAAGCGCGCAGAAAGACCAGATCAACAGCAGGAGAGAAGGCGACAAACAAATTATTTCATTTACCCCTGATACCCTTTATTTCGATTTTTCGAACCGCAAGGTGAAGAGAATACCGGTAAATCTAATCACCTCTATCAAATATAAACGCCAGTTTTTTCAGTCCGGTAATATCACACTTAACCCGGCTTACGTAATCATCAATGGGCCGTCTAACCTCATAGACGGGATAAATTCATGGAATTCAGATACTTTGAAAATGGACAGCGTTGACGAAAATATTAATACCCACGTTAACCTGCAGCCGGTGAGGGAGGGGAATTTGAGCATATACCCCAAGACTATCCAGGCTAATATACCGGTTGACGAGTTTACCGAGAAAGAGTTAAAAATTCCGGTTAAACTAACCAATAACCGGGGAGGCGACGATGTAAAAATATTCCCGCAGAAGGTTAAAGTAACTTTTATGATCTCACTAAGCCGGTTTGCAGAGGTAAACGAGGATTTGTTTGAAGCTACTGCCGACCTTGATCTTTGGCGTAAAAACGGCTATAAAACATTACCGGTGAAGATATCTAAAGCGCCCGACTATTGCCGGATTGTAAAAGTTGAACCGGGAAGCATCGATTTTATTGTAAAAAAGTGATGTTGATAATAGGACTAACCGGGAACATCGGCAGCGGCAAAACCACTGTTAGCAAAATATTTGAAGTGTTGGGCATACCTGTTTTTTATGCGGACGAGGCTGCCAAACTGATAATGGTAAATGACAAGCAACTGATCGGGGAGTTAAAGTCGGAATTTGGCGAGGCTTCTTATTTTGCCGATGGCACACTGAACCGGAAGCACATCGCGTCCGTTGTTTTTAATAATGACGCGGCTTTGAAGCGGCTGAATGCGCTTGTGCACCCGGCAACCTTCAGGGCCTTTGATACCTGGGTAGCAACCATAAATAATGTTCCTTACATTGTTAAAGAGGCCGCCCTGCTGTTTGAAAGCGATTCGTATAAATTATGCGATCAAACCGTAATGGTGCAGGCGCCATTGGATATGCGGATTAAAAGAGTGATGGATCGGGGCGGGCTAAGCCGCGACGAAATTGTAAAACGGGAAGCGCATCAGTTTACCGAAGAAAAAAAAGCGCAGCTGGCTGATCATATTATAAAAAACGACGACACGGAATTGGTTATCCCACAGGTTTTGAAATTACATGAGGTGTTTAGTTCAAAGTTCAACGCTTTTGGCGATTGATCAAACATGTCATTTCGAGGAGCTAGCAAGGGCTCGAGCTTGGGGAGCGACGAGAAATCTTCTACATTAGAACGGATGGCCGATGCAAATCGTTCAAGATTTCTCCTCGCTCAGCGCTCAATCCAGCCTACTGCTCGTCGAAATGACATGGTATTATTTATAAAAAATTATGCGCCTTTGAACTAATGAACTAAAATGAACATTCGCCAGGACTTTCTTTCTTTCGATAAAAACGGTTTGTACTGCAAGTATGGCGATTTTTATATCGACCCAACCCAGCCGGTACAAAAGGCGGTGATCTCCCATGCACATGCCGACCATGCGGTCAGCGGCAATCACACGGTTTATTGTACCGAGGCCACTTCAGCGTTCATGCAACTTCGATACGGCAAAAATGCGGCCGCAGCACTTAATTTTGCGGCTTACGATCAGGCATTTACTGTTGGCGGGGTTGAGATCAGGCTGTCGCCCGCCGGTCATATGTTAGGATCGGCGCAAATATTGATGGAATTTGATGGGGTTCGCTACCTGTATACCGGCGACTACAAGCTACAGCCAGACGCGACCTGCGAGCCTTTGGCATGGGTTGAAACTGATGTCCTGATCACCGAAAGTACCTTTGCCAACCCTGCGATTATTCATCCGGACCCGGTTGCGGAGATAAAGAAACTGAATGATATCAAAATAAATATCCTGCTGGGCGCTTACGGTTTAGGCAAAAGCCAGCGGCTGATCAACCTGATCAGCACCCATGCACCCCAAAAGAAAATACTGGTTCACCATAAAATTATGCCAATTAATGCCATTTATGAAAAAATGGGATTTGCACCGGGGAAGTGCCAGGTTTATAGCCGTAAGCTCATGAAGAACCAGGAAGAATATGTTTATTTGGTGCCGCCTTTTACCTTCGACAGCTATTTAAGGGCGACTGGGGTCAAACGTTTATTTGCATCGGGATGGAAGAATTTACAGGTAAATGAACTGGATACGCTGTTTATTTCGGATCACGTGGACTGGAACGATATTTTGCTCACCATAAAAGAAACAAAGCCCAGGGAGATTTGGACACTGCACGGCAGTGGCTTGCACCTGAAAAAACAATTTGGAGACGATATTTTTGTAAAACTGCTTTGAATAAGTGAGTTCAATGTAAACCGCCGTATTTGCCTCACCCCAATCCCGCACGTGCGGGGCTTAAATGGTGTGAAGTTTGACCGCTTTGCATCGAAGCCCTCTCCTTTGGAGAGGGTTTGGGTGAGGCGAACGTAATGCCAGAGTTTAGAATTTATATCGAACGTTAATTATGCTCAAAGAAAATATTGACTATTATATAAACGCAGATGGTAATTTTGTTTTTACCCGCGAGTACCATTTAAAACGCGGTTACTGCTGCAAAAACAAATGCCTGCATTGTCCCTGGGATTATGGAAAAACCATGAATATTAAAAATGTTAAAAAATAAATATGATATTTGTATTTAATTATTGATTAATTAATGCGGATCGACGACGAAATACAGAGCAGCAAGTTTGAAGACAACTATCATAAAGCTGTTATTAACGTCACCTATACTTATGGCTGGCTTAGCAACGCATTTCGCTGCCAGTTTGAACGATACAATCTTACCCAGCAGCAATTTAATATTTTAAGGATATTGAGGGGACAGTACCCTAAACCCGCGACGATAAATTTACTAAAGGAACGTATGCTGGATAAAATGTCTGACGCTTCGCGTATTGTCGACCGGCTTGTTCAGAAAGGCCTGGTATCCCGCTGTACCAATTCAAAGGACCGTCGCGCGGTTGATATCCGCATCAGCGAAAAAGGGATGGATATCCTCACCCGGATGGATGCTGAATTTAAAACTAAAGACGTCCTCAAGGATAACCTCACTGAAGAAGAGGCCGGGCAATTAAGCGATCTGCTGGATAAGCTGAGGGGTTGATTTAATTTACGATTTGCGATTTTTCCGATCTGGCGGCTGCTTATCATTATTTATAATATGGCGTGTGTATATCCATAAAATTTTTCTCCGTAGCATCCCAGGTTTGGGTGGCGTTGTTCCTGCCGTTATTTAAATCGTTATTTACCTGGTTAAAGGTGTTTACGCCGTTATTCATATCGGTTACCGCCTTGTTATAGTTATCCACATCCTGCTGCGTACGCTGGCTGTCGGATTTGGCGTCCATCGCGGTTTTTAGTTTATTAAAGTTCTCTTCCTTTAAAAAGTAATCGGTTAGTTTGGGGATTTCCGTTTCGGCCTCGCTTTTGTAAAAAGCCAGCGCCTGGTGGCACGCGTTAACCAGCGAACCGTCATTATCAAAAGACTTCATTGTGTCCAGCACCGCCAGGCCTTCAATGGAGTATTTATCCAAAGCGCTGCGATCCTGTTCAACTTTCGTTACGTTTTTTTGATTGAGCGCGTCAATCATCTGGCCATCCTCCCAATTGCATTTGTAAAACAATAAGTAGACCTTATCACGATATTTGCCCATCCTGTCGGTTTGTTCCATTTTGTCGCCAAGTTCTGTCTTTTGGTCAACCAGGGTAACGCCGTACTTGGTGGCAAATGCTTGTTCAGCCTTTTTCATTCTTGAAATGGCCATTTCAAGCGTATCGTTGGTAGCTTGCTGCAACAGCAAGTAGGCCTGCATCTCGTCGTAGCTGCGCTCGGTGATATCTTCCATATTGACGATATGCGCATAATCGTCATTAAAAACTTTATAGCAGAGCTGAACATAATTGATGCTGCTTTGGCGAAGCGAATTATCGCCTTTATAAGGAGCCAGGTTGTTAATCGTATTTTGGCAGATCACGATGTTATCTACCGTTTGCAGCCTCAATTTCTCGATCTTTCGTTTGCGGCTGCTGTGCGCGCTAGCGCTGATATAAGCCATATAGGTTTTATTCATGTCCAGTTGAGCACTGCTGATCGCGTTCATGTATGAGCCAGGATCGTCCTGGGCAGCTGAATATTCAGGGAGGCTAACGATGATGGTCGCGGACAAAAGGAAAAAAGTAAAGATCTTTTTCATTCGTTATTTTGGGCTAAATATATTACGGAGTTTTTATTTTACCAAGCACGTCAAAGGCAATGCTGATATAAGGGTCAGTTAGTATTTGCTGGCTAAACTCATCATTAAGTTCCTTTAGATAGCTGTCGGCCTGCATGCGGCTTAGCTCGTATTGGTTATTTTGAACGATGAATTTTTTTGTGGGAGCAGGGGCTTTCAACGCTGGATCGTTTGCGTCGGCTGCTTCGTCAGCCGCAATTGCATCGTTTAAGCTTAGCGGGACGTCTTTTGATCCTTTTTGCGTTTTTGACCGGGCGACAAAGTCTTTCACGGCATTGAAATACCTGTTGGTGTCTATCTCCGTTTCAACGCTTTGCGCCAATGCTTTTACCGGCAAGGGCGCGTAGGGGGTATAGTATTTATTTGGCTCAATGGTGGTTGGCCGCAGCGCAAACGGGTCGTCGGCCTCCTTAGCGGCGTATGCATCGAGCAGGTCGGGTAAAATAATATCGGGGTGCACGCCCGTAAATTGAGCGGTGCAGCCGGTAACCCGGTATAACTTGCTGATGGTGATTTTTAAATAGTCGTCGGTTTGTTTTGTGGTTAAAGTCTCAGGGGTTACGGTGGTATCCATCGGGAAAACGATCTGCGCCGTGGCTTTGCCGTAGGTATCACCACCGACGATCACCGCCCTGTTATAATCCTGCAATGCCCCTGCTACGATTTCGGAAGCCGAGGCACTGTACCCGTTCACCAATATTACCAGCGGGCCGTCGTAAATGGTGCCGCGGTTTACGTCTTTCAGCGTATAAACTTTAGCATCCCGGCTTTTTTCCTGCTGTATGGGGCCGGCATCAATAAAAATACCCGCCAGTTCGGTTGCCTCTTCGGCCGATCCGCCGCCGTTGTAACGAAGATCCAGTATTAGCCCGTCGATATTTTCTTTTTTCAGCTTTATGATCTCGCGGCCAACATCATTCGCACAGCCGTTAAGTCCCTGGTTATTGGCATCCCAATCTTCATAAAAAACCGGCAAATAAACATAGCCGATCTTGTTTGCGCCTTTCAGGATAAAGCTTTTTACCCTATCGTCGTCGCTATTGTTCTGCTGCTCTTTGTGCAGGGATATTTTCACCAGCGAACCATCAACTTTTTTAACGGTGAACAATGCTGTGGCATGGTTACTTTCGCTAATCAATTTCCCAAAATCATCCACGGAAATATCTGATACATCTATCGCTTCCCTGCCTTCCCATTGCACGCTTATAAATTTGTCGCCCTTGTTCAATCGACCGCTGCGAAATGCGGGGCTGCCCGGCTCCAGGTTGTCAATAAACACTCCGCCGTTCTTGTCGCTTTTTATTTTAAAGCCAAATTCAAAACGTTGTTTGCCTAATAATCCCTCGAAATTCTCCTTCTCTTCCGGCGGGAAGAACTCCGTGTGCGGATCGAAACAGGAGGCGATGCTTTCACAATAAATATTACCAGCATACTGTGTCATTCCCCGCGGGTTTTGCAAAATATCAGCTATCTTCCGCCGCATTGATGAAGCTGCCTTTTTGCGGAGGGAGGCCTCGGCGCTGTCGATCCAGGCTCTTTGTTTTACCACGGGCAGCGCCTTAAAATTCAGAGGCCGACCGTCGACCAGGCTGCCAAGCACTTCCGCCTTCATTACTTTAACAAGTTTTTGCTGCAATGCGAATATTGATGCTGCAAACGTCGTATCTTCCTCAGCCGTAAACTTCCCCGGCAAATTAAAATCGAATCTTTTTTGGGCGATAACACCCACCAATGAATCAGTCGTTTTTAGTCGCGCCGAATAGATAGCGGTGAAGAGATTGATGTAGCCGGTTTTGGAAAGCAATATTTCTTTGTCGAGCGTGGTTTTGTAAACGCCAAGCCTGTCAATATCATTCCGTGTAAAATAAATTCTGTCCGGATCGGCATTGTTCAACATCGCGGAAAAAACCTCCGTTGAGAATTTGCTGTCCACCGGTTTCGGGTCCACATGAAATTTATTCACCATCCGGGTGATCATAAATGCTTCATGTGCAATTTTATTTTTCTCCTGGCAATACGATAACAAGGGGATGATGCCAAAGAAAAGCAGTAATGCGGGGGATTTTTTCACTGTTTAAAATTGCTGACGTAAAATAGTACAGAATGGGGGTATTTTAAACTTTTATTGAAAATTAAGCCGGTAGTGTGTGTTGAGCCACCAAAACAGTTTTGCAAAGAGCCAGCCAACAATTACGCCATAAAGCGCGCCGCAAAAAATATCGATTGGATAGTGTACGCCCACATAAACCTGGGCGAAACTGATAACCCCGGCCCATAATATGCCCCAAAACCATATCCAGCGCCATTTTTTGCAGCACACCAGGATGATAAATATCGCCACAGCAAAATGGTCGGTGGCGTGGGTTGACGGGAAGCTATAGCCTGTTCCGCAGTCCACGCGGACAATGTCGGTTTTTGAGACGACGGGATCATTACAGGGGCGTACCCGTTGTATCAGTGTTTTTGCAATGTGCGCGCTGGTAAAGTCGGCAAAACCTGCACATAGCGCCATCAGAACGATAACGACGATTCCAGCCTTTCTAAACTTCCAGGTAAAGAAGATGATAATAATAACGTAAAGAGGTATCCAATTTTTTCGGTCGCGCAGCCAGGGCATTACCGTATCAAAAAATGGGTTTGCCAGGTCATGGTTGATAAAATGGAATAAATGCCGGTCGAATTGCAAAAGAAAATCAGGCATTGCGTATTGGGTGCTGGACGGCAAATATAGCCAATTAACACAGCCTTGAAAAATGGTAATTGAACAAGACTTTATTGCTTGAGTTGTTGGAGCATTTTCTTGCCGTTCTCACTTTTTGGATTAAGTTCAACAGATTTTTGATACATCTTAATGGCCTCTTGTTTTTCACCGGTTTTCAGTAATGCCTCGCCGTAGCTATCAAAAGCATTCCAACTATCCGGGTTTAAAATGGTGTTTAATTTAAATACGCTTAACGCTTCTTTGTTTTTTCCCTCTTTGAATAATGAATACCCCCATGAATTCAGGTCGTTTTCAGAATGTCGGCTTATTGCTTCCGCTTTCTTGGTCTCGTTGGAAGCGTTGATATTATAATCCAGTGCTTTGGCCGTTAAGAACCCTTTTGATTTAGTGTCGAGTGTTTCGGCGTAGGCTTTGGCGATACCGTTGACGACCAGTGCGGGGTTGTCGATAAAAATATAGTGGGCGCAGTCATAGGCCGTGATCCCTGTACGATTGTTTGCGGCGCTCACAAATTCTTCATGACAATGTTTCCAATCGCCTGCATCCGCGGGATTATCAAAAGGCGGACGACCGGAAACAAAGTCGATAACCGGAATATTGGTCGGGAAAGGGCTTTCACGAACAAGCTTTACATTGGTACTGATGTCGCCATACTGGTAATAAAGCCCGGGCTTTGTTGTTTTCATCGACACCTTTTCTATGTCGTTTTGACGCTGAAGGGCGCTAAGCCTGCTATCGAACCAGCAGCTGGTACTTCCGTCAATCAATACGGCTCCCTTTATTTTATCGGGATGACGGGAAGCGTAGACCGTTGCGGAAAAGGCGCCCTGTGAATGGGCCACCAGGATAATTTCCTTATCATATCCCAGCCGGTGCAGTGCTGTTTCCAGGTCCAAAATGCCATTTAATAACCCATGCTTGTTGGTATCCAGTGTGCTCTTGCCAAAGCCGGGCCGATCATAAGTGATCAACGTAGTACCGGTTAATTCGGCTATCGGTTTGAGCAATCCGGTCCAAACTGATGCATCGTCGCCGCCGCCGGCTTCAAACAAAATTGGTGTGCCATGTCCTTTCACTATGAAGAAATGAAGCTTGCAATTTCCTGCATCAACTAAGGTGTCAATCGTTTGGTATTTGGCAACTGGCCCGGATTGTCCAAACGAGGTACAGCTGAATAATAAGAGGACGAATAATAATAAGTATCCCTTCATGATTAAAGATAAATAAAAGCTTTTTAAGGTGTCAAACAATTAAAATCATGCCAATTCCTAAATCGTTGATGAGCAATTGCTTACATGATAGTAGGCCTGGGTGCTGTAACGGTAACGGACAATGCATGTTCGTTTTTATCGTTTTTAGTATGTCCGGAATTTTTAGAATAGAAAACAGAACATGCTTGAAGGCGACGTTTAATCTATTTTTAGAGGAAACCTTTTCACAAAAGGTAGCAGAACGCCTGCCACATGAAGCTCCAAAATAGCATTTATTCGTTGTGCGTGAATGGGTTATCTTTTCCAATTCCTGACGTTTTTTATTCAAAATCATTCGGTCAAATTGATGAGGAGAACGGGATTGTGAAAAACTTAAATCAGAAAAAGGGCTTCCGGCACCCATTCCTTCGGGTAAATATTTTTATTTTTGCGCCGCAAACGTTTATACTTTGACATTAATAAAATCGATTTCGGGAATAAGGGGCACTATAGGCGGTGCTGCGGGCGAGGGATTAACCCCGTTGGATATTGTAAAGTTTACTTCGGCCTACGGGGCCTGGGCCGTTAACAAAACCGGAGTTAAAAAAATAGTCCTTGGCCGCGATGCGCGAATATCCGGAGAAATGCTGAACAGCCTGGTAACCGGCACCCTGCAGGGCTTAGGCATTGACGTAGTAGATCTGGGACTATCAACCACACCAACCGTTGAGGTGGCTGTTCCGGCCGAAAAGGCCGCAGGTGGCATCATCCTAACCGCAAGCCACAACCCAAAACAGTGGAACGCGTTAAAGCTGCTTAATGCCGACGGTGAGTTTATCAGCGATGCGGATGGAAAAGAAGTACTGGATATTGCCGGGCGGAGCGATTTCAAATATGCCGACGTGAATGAACTCGGGGAGGTTAAACGTGATAACAACTACCTGCAATACCATATTGATAAAATACTGGCTTTGCCGCTGGTGGATGCGGAGGCTATTAAGAAGGCCGATTTTAAAATAGTGATTGACTGCGTTAATTCTACCGGCGGTATTTTTGTGCCTGCCTTGTTAAGGGCATTAGGCGTTAACACCATCCACGAATTGTTTTGCGAACCCGATGGTATTTTTGCCCACAACCCGGAGCCCTTGCCGGAGAATTTGACCGCCCTTTCAAAAGAAGTATTGAACAAAAGAGCAGACCTGGGCATCGCCGTGGACCCCGATGTTGATAGATTGTGTTTTGTTTGTGAAGACGGTAATATGTTTGGCGAGGAATACACACTGGTGGCAGTTTCCGACTATGTTTTAAAACATACAAAAGGGGATACCGTGTCGAACTTATCGTCAACCCGCGCATTGCGTGATGTTACCGAGAAAGCCGGATGCCAATATTTTGGCGCGGCAGTAGGAGAGGTGAACGTAGTAAATAAGATGAAAGAGGTGGGCGCGGTGATCGGCGGTGAAGGTAACGGCGGGGTAATTTACCCTGAATTGCACTACGGTCGCGATGCCCTTGTGGGGATTGCCTTATTTCTGACGCACCTGGCAAAGTTTGGTAAACCGGTGTCCGTTTTGAGAAGCACTTACCCGGGTTATTTTATCTCGAAAAATAAGATCACCCTGACGCCTGAAATGGATATTGACGGGCTGCTGCAAAAGATAGAAGAGAAATACAAAAAGCAGCAGCATAGTACCATTGACGGCCTGAAAATAGAATTTGACAAAGAATGGGTACATTTGCGCCGATCAAACACCGAGCCCATTATCCGTATTTATTCGGAGGGGAACTCGGAAACGATAGCCAACAACCTGGCTAACAAGATCATTGCTGATATAAAAGAGATACTTAAATAGTTTTGAGCTATTGAGTTTTGAGGGATTGAGTTTTTAGGTGGTAGTTCTGATTTATCTGTTACTATCAGCTCTTCAGCAACTCTTTAACCAACAACTCAATAATTCAGTAACTGACTAACTGACCAACATGCGTGTTTATTTAGATAACGCGGCTACCACGCCGCTTGACCCTGAGGTTTTAAAACAGATGTACACAGTGATGGAAAGCACATACGGCAATCCTTCATCCATACACGGGCATGGCAGGGAAGCAAGGACTTTGATAGAGCGGTCGCGGAAAACCATCGCTAACCTGCTGCATACTTCGCCGGCTGAAATATTTTTTACTTCGAGTGGCACCGAGGCTGACAACACGGCTATCCGCTGCGGTATTATCGATCATCACATCAAACATGCCATTACGAGCCATTTGGAGCATCACGCCGTTATCCATACCATGGAAGCGCTCGAAAAGGCGGGGGTGATCAAGCTGAGTTTTGTTGATGTGGACGAAAAGGGCAATATCGACTATGACCACCTGGAGACTTTAATGAAGGACAATAGCCGCAGCTTTGTATCGCTGATGCATGCTAACAACGAGATCGGCACGCTATCCGATATGGAGCGTGTAGGCGACCTTTGCGAGGCTTATAACGCCATCTATCATTGCGATACGGTGCAAACCATGGGCCATTACCGGCACGACCTGAGCAAGCTGAAAACACATTTCCTGGTCTGCGCGGGGCATAAGCTGCATGGTCCTAAGGGCGTTGGTTTTTTAAACGTCAATCATCGAATCAAAATTAAACCGCTTATTTATGGCGGCGCGCAGGAGCGTAATATGCGCGGCGGCACCGAAAATATCTACGGCATTGTCGGCCTGGCCAAAGCGCTTGAAATTGCTTATGCCGAAATGGACCAGCATCAGCAGTATATACAAGGCCTCAAATCGTATATGATGGCACAGTTGATCGAAAAAGTGCCCGGAATCAGTTTTAACGGCGAGACGGATCCCGCTAAAAGCTTATACACCGTGCTCAACGTATCCTTCCCCGAAATGGAAATGGCCGATATGCTCTTATTTAACCTGGATATTGCCGGCATCTCCGCCTCGGGTGGCAGCGCGTGCAGTTCGGGTACTGATATCGGTTCGCATGTGCTGGGTGCCATCGGCGCCAATCCCTCGAGGCCGTCGGTAAGGTTTTCTTTTTCGAAATACACTACCAAAGAGGAAATTGACTATACAGTCGCCAAAGTGCGTGAACTTTGCATGGTGAGTGCCTGATTTTTAAGAAGAAAGTAGGGAGTCGAGAGCCTTAGGTCGGAACTGCACTAAATTGTTCCCCGAAAAGTATAACCCGGATGGTTCCCCGAACCCCAAGCCGGTTTATAGCTATATTTTTATATTGCACTTTCCCAGGTGCTGCCCTATCCGATCCATTAACAAAGATCGGGTTAAAAAAGGGCTTATACTTCGGGTACACTGCCCGCAATCTGTTCTTGGTTTTATAATTTGTCAAACAAGTTGCCTTGTTCGATTGTTTACTTAATTATAAATTAATAAACCTATGAAATCGAATAGCGAAAATCCAAAGAAAAACCCGGAACGCCCGGAACATAATCGTCCAAATGAAATTCCGGAAAAGCGGGAATCGGAACAGGAGAAGTCCGGTTACCCCCATCAGGTAGAGCAGGAGCAACAGCAGGGCGGCGCCGACACGTCATACAGTGAGCGCGAGGACGTAACCCCGCCTGCACCACACGAGTTCCCTTCAGTAGGCAACGCGAAAACAGACTTTGTTAGTCGTAGACAGGGCAGAACTACCGGCCGGATGATAGGCCATGAGCCCGGCACCGAAGGTTGATAAAGCATTTTAAACAAGAAAAGGGCAGTCAAAGCCCTTTCTTGTTTTGTTGAAACCTGCGTTAAAAAAAATAAATAAAAATGGTTATGGCAAGCACAGATCAAATCAATAATAACGACCCTAAGCATCCGATATCGCAAACCGATATCGATCGGAAGATCAGCGAATCAACCACCGGCGAAAGCGGGGATGACATCAGTTCTGATAAATACAAAAAGAAAGATCAGGCAAAAAAACAACCCGAGAGGGGGCCGAATTTTAATAAATACTCCGAACAGGAAGATGGCGATACCAGCGCTAACGCGGGAGTGTTTAAGTAAAGATGAGAGGCTGGAGATTGGGAATAAGGAAAAGCAAGTGATCGTATTTTTTCTAATCTCTAAGCATAATCATAGTGTTCTATTTTAGGAGGGTTTTCAAGAAAGGCTTTTTTTGCGATATCTAAATCAAAAGATGATTGTAAGCGCACCCAAAACTTAGCCGACCCACCAAAAACGGTTTCTATTCTTAATGCAACATTAGGCGTTATTGAAGCCTTGCCATTCATTATATTAGATAATGTGGGCCGGGTAATTCCCAGTAAACCTGAAGCTTTGCCAATTGTTAAACCACGCCCGTCAATCAATTCCATTTTTAATATTTCGCCCGGGTGCGATAATTCCATATTTCTTTCCATTTCAGTAAATTTAATGTGTGTCTAAATAATCTAAATCAAATGCGTTCTTGTTTTCAAATCGAAAAATAATACGATAATTGCCCGTGACATCTAAACTCCAATAGCCCTTTAAATGTCCTTTTAACGGATGTGGGCGAAGTGAAGCAAATGTGGCAAGGTCTTGCGGAACTTCTTCCAAATCGTCAATAATTTGAAGTAAAAGACTAATCTTTTTTAATTGAGCAGCAGGCAGCTTACTATTATCGTTGTTTTCCCACAACAATCGCAGCGCCTTATTCTTAATCGTTTTTATCATTTAATCGTATAGTGTAAAGATACACATTACAATCTTAAAAAGCAATGTAAATATTTAAAGGATTAATTTATTTACCTAAGCTTTGGAAGAAATGAAGTTAGCGAGGAAATTAGTTAAGTACAGCTATCCATTTGAAGGGCAGATGTTAATGTATCTAATATTTTAGAAGAAAGCGAAACAGTATTAGTTTAATGCATAGGCTTACAGCGTTGCAAATAATGGTCGCAGGTTGATCACTTAAAGGTGCCTGAAAGATTTTTTCGTAGTCACTCTTTTAACGGAATCAAGGGCATTTTTAGTCAGGTTGGCAATAATTTCCTCACTATTCACCACTCATCACTCACCCCTCAACTACCCATCATTTTCAAGAAAGAGGATAGCTTTTCCTTCATTTCTCTTCTATCTACTATAAAATCAAGGAAGCCGTGTTCCTGCACAAACTCCGCCGTTTGGAAACCTTTGGGAAGGTCCTTTTTAATGGTTTCTTTGATAACCCTCGGGCCGGCAAAGCCGATCAGCGAGCCGGGTTCGGCAATATTGATATCGCCCAGCATGGCATATGATGCAGTTACGCCGCCGGTAGTTGGATCGGTAAGTAAGGAAATATAAGGTATCTTAGCTTGCGCCAGTAAAGCCAGTTTAGCTGATGTTTTCGCCATTTGCATCAACGAAAATGCAGCCTCCATCATACGCGCTCCGCCTGATTTGGAGATCATCAGGAAAGGAACTTTATTCGCGATGCTATAATCGATGGAGCGGGCGATCTTTTCGCCGACAACCGAGCCCATAGATCCGCCGATGAAATTAAAATCCATACAGGCGATCACGAGGTCCTGTCCGTTCATTTTGCCATGAGCGGAGCGGATCGCATCCTTCAGCCCTGTCTTTTTGATGGTTTCCTTTAACCGGTCGCTGTATTTCTTGGTATCCTCGAAATGCAGCGGATCACCGGACACCAAGCCGGCATCCAATTCCGTAAACTCGTTATTATCAAACAGAACTGAAAAATATTCTTTTGATCCGATACGCATGTGGTAGCCGCAATAGTGGCAAACGTATTGATTTTCGACTTGCTCGGAATAGTGAAGCGGTTTTTTACATTCAGGGCATTTATTCCAGATACCGTCAGGGGTCTCTTTCTTTTCTTCCGTGGTCGTAATTATCCCTTTGATTTCCCGTTTAAACCAAGCCATATCTAAATCTAAGTCTTTCAAATTGACTACAAAGAAACGAAATATTTTAGATATGAGCCATCGGGCCGGATATTTGCGCGAATGTTAAAAATAAATACACGCTAATTTAAGACCAGACCCGCAACTTGGCGAACCTTTGATGGCAGCCCTTTTAACGAAATATGAATTGACGGGCGCTTTGACAGGTTTATTTTAAGATAAATGCAAATAATGGGGTTTTAATCGTCAAGTTTCTAATTCTGTCAATAGTAGGTCAAAAAGTTTAAAAATTCCTAAATTCGCAGGCCAATTTCAAAATAAATGGATTTAAAAAATATCAAAGGTGTACTGCACGGCGACCAGGTACAGGCGCTGTTCGAAGCCGCAAAAAAACATCAGTTTGCTTTACCTGCCGTTAACGTTACCGGTACAAACACTATAAATGGCGTAATGGAAACCGCAAAGGCCGTAAATTCGCCGGTTATCATTCAACTTTCAAACGGAGGCGCTGCATTTTATGCCGGCAAATCGTTGGACAATTCAAAATTGCAAGCTTGTATACTTGGTGCTGTTTCGGCCGCTAAACATGTGCATTTGCTGGCCGGGCACTATGGCGTCGCGGTTATATTGCATACCGACCACGCTGCGATGAAGTTTTTGCCCTGGATAGATGGTTTGCTGGATCACGGCGAGCAGTTTTTTGCCGAAACAGGCAAACCCCTGTTCTCATCGCACATGCTTGACCTCTCTGAGGAGCCGCTGCACGAAAATATCGAAATATCTGCCAAATATCTTGCCCGCATGGCTAAAATGGGTATGACGCTTGAAATTGAATTGGGTGTTACCGGCGGAGAAGAAGACGGCGTAGACAACTCAGGCGTAGACAGCTCGCGCTTATATACGCAACCCGAGGATGTAGCCTACTCATACGAGGAGCTTTCAAAAGTGAGCCCGCGCTTTACCGTTGCTGCTGCATTTGGAAATGTGCATGGCGTGTATAAACCGGGTAATGTAAAACTGCAGCCGGTTATTTTGCATAATTCGCAGGAATATGTCAAAAAGAAATTCGGCCTTAGCGAAGAAAAGCCGATCAACTTTGTGTTTCACGGTGGATCAGGTTCTACCCAGGATGAAATTCGCGAGGCGATCTCCTATGGCGCAATAAAGATGAACATCGATACCGATATGCAATGGGCATTTTGGGAGGGCATTAAAGATTACTATAAATCAAAAGAGGGGTACCTGCAAAGCCAGATCGGCAGCCCCGAAGGCGAGGATTCGCCCAACAAAAAATATTACGACCCGCGCGTATGGCTGCGCAAAGGCGAAGAGAACTTTGTTAAACGCCTGAAAGGTGCATTCGAGGATTTGAATTGCATCGACGTTAACGATAAGCTTTAGTTGATTGGGCTGACCAAGTTGATTGAGTTGTTGCAGACCGTTTAACTTAGTCAACCTAATCAACTTAATCAACTTCAACTATGCCTTCGAAAATCGAAGTACGAAAAGTAACCGATCCCGCTGAGCTGGAAAAAGTATTTGCCATTCGCAAGGAAGTTTTTGTGGGTGAACAAAATTGCCCGCCTGAGCTGGAGTGGGAGTTTGAGGATGAATCCACCCATTTTTTGGCCACCATTGATGGCGAACCAGGGGGCGCCTGCCGCTGGCGCAAAACAGACAAGGGATATAAACTGGAGCGGTTTGCCGTACTTAAGAAATACCGGGGTAGGGGTGTTGGCCAGAAGCTGGTAAAAACAGTTTTAGCTGATCTGCCGGCAGATGCAAGTTACGTTTATATGCACGCCCAGTTAGACGCGATTCCGCTTTACGAAAAGTTTAATTTTGAAAAGATCGGCCCTGAGTTTGAAGAAGCGGGTATCAGGCATTTCAAGATGGTGAAGAAATGAGTAAATTTGAGAAACTAAAGTTTAAAATGTTATCAGGTAATGCGGATAACAATTTTAGTTTTGACGATTTAAGAAACATTCTGCTTCATTTCGGTTTTATTGAAAGGACCTCGGGTGGAAGTCACAGAATTTTTTACAAAGATGGGATTGATGAAATAATAAATATTCAACCCAAAGGCGGCAAAGCAAAGCCTTACCAGGTAAAACAGGTTAGATCAATTATCTTAAAATACAAATTGATTGTTGATGGAGAATAGATATGAAATAATAATGTATTGGAGTAAGGAAGACGAAGCTGTAATTGCTGAAGTTCCCGAACTGGCTGGGTGCATGGCAGACGGTGCAAATTACCAGGAGGCTTTGATAAATATTGAGGCGGTTATTGAGCAATGGGTACAAACCGCTCTTGAACTTGGCAGAACTGTACCTGCGCCAAAGGGTAAATTGATGTACGCTTGATTAAGAATTATTTTTACCCAAATATCCTAACCGAGTAATCCATCGCCTCTCTCAATTTATCTAAATTAAGCCCCAGGTGCTCGTTTTGAGACTGAAGGTATCCAATCAGGTTTTCGGTGGCGATATTGCCGGTAAGCTCGTCTTTTGCCATGGGGCAGCCACCATAACCTTTTAATGCCGAGTCAAACAGCCGGCAGCCTCCTTTATATGCTGCTTCTATCTTTCCAAGCCAGGTATCGGGCGTCGAATGCAGGTGCATGCCGAAGTTTATTTTTGCAGATGTAGTTAGTTCATCTAAAATTTGGGTGATCTGCGCAGGCGTCGCAACGCCAATCGTATCTGCTAAATAGATATCTTCAATATTTAAGTGAATTATTTCCCCAGCCCATTTATCCAGAATATCGACGCTCCATTCATCAGCATAAGGATTTCCAAAACCCATCGACAGGTAGATACGGAGTTTTTTATTTGTTGCGGTGCAGAGTTCCTGGATAAGCTTTACGGTTTCGAAAGATTCGTTGATACCCGAATTTGTATTGCGTCGCTGGAAAGTTTCGGATATGGAAAAAGGGAAACCCAGGTAAGTGATCTCCTCGTGCTGTGCGGCTTCTTCGGCGCCGCGGTAGTTGGCGATAATCGCCAGCAGCTTCGATTTTGAATTGCTTAAATCAAGCTTTTGCAGCACTTCAGCAGTGTCGCGCATTTGAGGTATAGTTTTTGGTGATACAAAGCTGCCAAAATCGATCGTATCAAAACCTACCCCGAGCAGTAAATTAATATAAGCTGCCTTCATTTCGGTAGGAATGAAGGAATGGAGCCCTTGCATCGCATCGCGCGGGCACTCGGTTATCCTGACGTCTGACAGCATTAATACGCCCCGTATTTTAAAATTTTGAGTTGTAAATGGTCAGCTTTTGTTCTATTGCCTCGCGCAGTTCAGTCACCAGGCTGCTAACATATCTTTCAAATGAATCAATGATCGACTTGTAAACTTTTTCCATCCGTCGTGATTCTCCATTGCCGCTGGCCTTTAAATAAATATCGAACAAGGTTTCGCGTTTGTTACCGCTTTCAGTGGGGAAGAAAAACACCACATTATTGATGGTATAACGGTACCGCCCGTTTTTTAAGTCGAGGATAAATGAAAACTGGGCATTGTAGGGATTAACCGTGTCATTGTCGTCGCCAATGTATACCGCGTTGATGTTCAAATCCTGCGAGGTAGTAAAAATAAGCTTGCCCTCCTGCTGGTAACCATAATTTTGCTGGAAGTTTTTGGCGGCCATAAATTGGATAGCATGGAGGTAGATCAATCCCTCCGGGATACTATCTACTTTCACTACTTTTTGATAATAAGCGTGATTGCCTTCAACCGTCAATTTTACGGAGTCAGGGTGCTCGCTGGGAGTATTAGTTTTCGGACTTTGGGCAGTGGCCGTACTAAGGGTCAAAGTAAAAAGGGCAAGTCCGGCAAATAGGATAAAAATTTTCATTGATCAGGAACGTTAAGCGAATATAACATCAAAACGATATTTATTTCGGATTATTTAGCACATTGACAATAAAAAGAAATGTTACGGTGCTTATTTAGTCCGAGTTTGCGAGGTGCGCGGTTTCTTTAGGCATCGACTTGGCGACAAAACGCCTGATGATCAGCCTGGCGCCGCCGTTATAGGTTAAATAACTGCCCACCCAATTGATAAAAACAACCAGCTTGTTACGAAATCCGAGCAGCGAGATCAGGTGCACGAACATCCAGATCATCCACGCAAAAAATCCCTGGAATTTTAATTTCCCCAAATCGGCAACCGCTTTATTGCGGCCGATGGTGGCTAATGAACCTTTATCAAAGTATTTAAAAGGCACGGTAGGCTCGCCGTTGATCAGTTGTATAATTGTTTTTGCTGTGTGATTGCCCATTTGAATAGCGACCTGGGCAACACCGGGGTGGCCTTTTGGTGTTTCATCGGTGATCATTGCAGCCACATCGCCTATGGCGAAAATATTTGAATACCCGGCTACCCGGCAAACGCTGTCGGTTTTTATGCGGTTACCCCGCAAAACCAGGTCTTTTGAAATACCTTCAGGCACTACGCCCATCACGCCCGCCGACCAGATGACGTTTTTGGTTATAATAGTCTTCCCGTCTTCAAATTTTATAGCGACGCCATCATAGCTTTCCACTTTTGCACCTGTAATCACATCAACGCCCATGCTTTTTAAAAATTTAGTGGCGCTACGGGACGCGTCTTTGGACATAGCGCTCAATACCCTGTCCTGAAAATCGACCAGGTATACCTTCATGTGGTCTTTTTCAAGTTCAGGGTAATCGCACGTGAGGATGTGGTTTCGTAATTCAGCAAGCGCCCCGGCCAGTTCCACGCCGGTAGGGCCGGCGCCAACCAGCACGAAATTGAGGTATGGCTCCCTTTCCTGCCGTGTTGTTTTCAATACCGCTTCCTCGATGTTTTGAAGGATAAGCGAACGCAGATTAAGCGCTTCGGGTATGGACTTCATCGGCATGGAGTGATGCTCAATGTCTTTATTGCCAAAGAAATTGGTGGTTGAGCCGGTGGCAATAACAAGGTAGTCGTACGATATTTCGCCAATAGTTGTTTCCACGGTATTTTTTTCAGGGTCTATTTTGGTTACTTCAGCATTACGGAAACGAAAATTTTTCTGCCCTGCAAAGTTCTTTCGCAGTGAAAAGGCTATCGAATCCGCTTCCAGGCTGCCTGTGGCTACCTGGTACAACAAGGGCTGAAATGTATGATAGTTGTGTTTGTCGATCATTAGCACGTCCACGGGCTGGTCGTCCAGCTTTTTGGCGACCTGAAGGCCTCCGAAACCCCCGCCGATAATGATCACCTTCGGAAATTTTGATTTGTCTTTTGATGCCATGAGTTATACGCAGTGAAAAGTGCGCCTTTTAAAACAACACAAGGTAATTTAAAAAGTGTGAGCGCGTGGGAAAATTATGCAACTTCAATGTAAACTTTGGAATTTGGGCAGCATAAAGTTCAGTATCAGCCCGCCAGACAGGGAGCGAGGTGCGGCGAAATGAACGTAAGCAAAATAATAGCAGTTAATTTTAATGGTTAGGATATTTATTAAATCGTCAACAGTGAAATATTAGCATAGGAATGTCGAAAAAAGTATTCTACATTAGTGATAAAATAATCTGTCGTTTAAAACTTAAACATTTAACCTTATGGGAGAACCTTATTTAGCCGAGATTTCTATGGGGGGATGGAATTTTGCCCCTCATGGATTTGCTTTTTGCAACGGGCAACTATTGCCCATCAATCAAAACACAGCGCTGTTTTCATTGCTCGGTACAAATTTCGGTGGAGATGGTCAGACGACATTTGGTCTTCCCGATCTTCGGGGCCGTGTTCCGATTCACTGGGGGCAGGGGGCGGGCTTGTCAAATTATAATATCGGCCAGGTGGGCGGCACAGAAAACGTTACACTTACCACGGACCAAATACCGGCGCACAGCCACGTTGTTAACGCAAATGCCGGCGGACCCAACGCCGGAAGCCCTGTTGGCGCCAGTTTTGCGTCAAGCCCGCTAACTGGTTCGGGGCCAAATGCATCGCAACTGAAAACTTATACCACTGTTGCACCTAATGGTGCGGTTTTAAACGCAAACACAATCGGCTCGACAGGTGGGGGCCAGCCGCACAGTAATATACAGCCATATCAATCCATTACTTTTGTAATTGCCTTGCAGGGCATTTTCCCCGCAAGAAACTAATATTGCTGACACAACCGTAAAACAAAAGAGGCCCCAAATGATCTTCGGGGCCTCTTTTTGTTTTGGGTTATATTAACTTTCTATCTTAGGTCTTTCTTCCCAAAGTCGATGATCACTGGTGTCGCCACGCAGATGGATGAGTAAGTACCGAAACATACCCCGATCAGCAGTGCAAATGAGAAGCCGCGGATAACATCACCGCCGAATATAAACAACACCAGTAATATCAATAACACGGTTAACGCCGTGATAACGGTACGGCTAAGCGTATTGTTGATGGCATTATTGATAACCGTTTGGGGGTCATCAGTTTTGGCATGGTGCAGGTTAAGAAACTCGCGGATACGGTCGAACACCACAACGGTATCATTAATTGAGTAACCGATAACCGTTAGGATAGCAGCGATAAACGATTGGTCGATATCCAGCGAGAACGGCAGTACATCCTTAAACAGCGAGAAAAACGCAAGCACCATCAACGCGTCATGTGCCGTAGCTACCATCGCCCCCAGGCTAAACTGCCATTTACGGAAACGAATAAAAATATAGCTGGAGATAATAATGATGGCAAAAATAACCGTTAATGCGGCAGACTTTTTAAGGCCGTTTGCGATGGTCGGGTTAACTTTTTGATAATCAAGAATATTTGATTTGGTGATATGTGTTTTGGGATTAGAATCCATCAGCCTGATCAATTCGGCTTGTACCCGCCCATCGGCATTATCTGCGGCGTCGTTGACTAAATATTTGGTAGTGATACTGACATCGCTGCCGAAAGTTTTGATCTCGCTGCCTTCGCCAAAAGGTGTCTTCTCAATTATTTTGCGTACATTTTCAGGGCCTATACTTTTATCATCAAACCTGACAACATAGGTACGGCCGCCCACAAAGTCGACGCCATAATTAAAACCCTGCGTCGCCATGGATATTAAACCTGCAACGATAAACGTACCCGAAAAGATATAATATTTAAAGCGGTTTTTTACAAACGCGTAATTCGCATTTTTAAACGTATGCGAGCTCCATGGGTTTGAGAATTTGATATCCCAGCCTTTGCCGATCATCCACTCGAGTATCAGCCTTGAGATCAGCAACGAGCAGAACAATGAGGTTACGATACCGATCATCAGGGTAATGGCGAAACCCTGGATAGGACCTGTGCCGAATACAAACAGGATTAAACCGGTAAGGAACGTACTGATGTTGGAGTCGAGGATAGACGAGAGCGCGTGCTTAAAGCCATCGTTAATTGATATGCGCAACGATTTGCCGAGCGCCAGTTCCTCCCGCACACGTTCATAAATAAGCACGTTGGCGTCCACCGATATACCGAAGGTTAACACGATACCGGCAACGCCCGGCATGGTTAATACTGCCCCCAGGCTGGTTAGCACACCCATTAAAAAGAATATATTGATGATCACCGCTACCACAGCAACAGTACCCGCCCGGTTATAGTAGGCGATCATGAATATCATTACCACCAGTATGCCAACCACGTTAGATATTAAACCGGCGTGGATAGCTTCCTGGCCGAGCGATGGCCCTACCACGGACTCGGCCACGATATGGGCAGGTGCAGGCAGGCGTCCGGCTTTTAGCACGTTAGCCAAATCCTTCGACTCCTCCTGGGTAAAAGTGCCCGAAATAGATGATACGCCGCCGGCAATTTCATTTTCGACAACAGGGGCCGAGTATACATTATCATCCAATACGATGGCGATGCACTGTTTATTACTCGGATCAGCTGCAGCCTCGGCGGTAACGCTTCGCCACCTTTCAGCGCCATCCGAGTTCATCGTCATTCGTACTTCCCAGTTGCCTTTTTGCTGATCTACATCGCTCACGGCATCGGTCACAACCTCGCCGCTTAAAACAGCGCCGTCAACTCCGCCGACAAGCTTCATAGCGTACAGCTCGAAGGTCTTATCTTTTGTGGCTTTTACCGACCAGAGGAATTTGATGTTCTGCGGCAGGGTTGCTTTGACTTCCGGACTGCGTAGATATTGGTCAACCTTCGCAGTATCCTTTGCCAGTGCCTGTCCAACCATAGGCCCCGGCATATATTGAATTTGACCGTCCTGCCCTTTATAAACAGAAGGCCTTAATACGTCAAACAACGGTTGCGTACTGGCTGCGTTTTTGCCAAGTGCCGAAGTATCGTTTGCGGCCCCTTTCTGTACTTTGTTTAATAACGCCAAAGCGCCTTTTGCTTTACCTGTATCGGCGTTAGCGGCGGCCGGTTTTGTGGCAGGTTTGTTTTTGCTGCCGTTTTGCACTTTGTTCAACAGCGCCAAAGCGCCGGTTTTAGGCTTGGCGGTATCAGGCTTTGCCGTAGCCGCTTTTGAAATGGTTTTCGCAGTGTCTTTATTGGCAGCTTTCAGCTTGGCAGCCAGTAGTGTATTGATTGTGCCCAGCACCGGAACAACCTGCCGGTTGTCGAAGGTTTTAAAAAATTCAAGTTTCGCTGTACCCGATAGCAGCTTGCGTACGCGGTCCTCGTCTTTCACACCGGGTAATTCAATCAGTATACGATCCGTTCCGCTTTGCAGTTGAATATTTGCATTAGCCACACCAAATTGGTCAATACGGGTATTCAGGATGGTAAACGACTGGGTAATAGCCGTTTTGGCCTGATCCTGCAGATAACTTTCTACTTCACTGTTTGTTGCATTGAATTTTAACCGGTCCTGGTTGTCCTTTGTCGAAAAAATAGCCGCCAGCTTGCCTTCGGGATTCAGCTTTTCGTATTCATTAACAAATAATGTAATATAGCTGGTTTGGCTGTGAACCGCATCGCGGGTGGCTGCCTGTAACGCCTGGTTAAATACTACATCGGTGTTGTCGTTTGATAATTTCCGTACCAGCTCATTCAGCGATATTTGCATGGTTACGCTCATACCGCCTTCCAGGTCGAGGCCCAGGGCCAGTTCTCTTTGTCTTACGTACTGATAATTGTGTTGTAATACTGGGTATACCGGCTGAGTTGCCATCGAATCCAGGTACGCCTTTTCTTTTACCGAATCGCCCTTAGCATATATCCTCGCGTTCTCCTCAACTTTATGGCCTACCCAGGTGAACGAAAGCTCGTATAAACACACGAGGGCCAGTAGTGCGGCGAAAAATTTAACAACCCCTTTGCCTTGCATTTTGAATCAAAATATGTAATTAATTAGTTTATAAGCATTTTAAATAAGACGGCAAATCTAATAAAAATTCGTAAGCATGAAATTTTTAATTGAAGTTAGTGGGAAGAGGTCGGATACCGGTAGTTTGAGATTAGTTAATTAGTTGATAATTAACTTTTTGATGGAGAAGTTCGTCATCCCGGAAGACCGTGAAACGTCAGATCCGGGCAGTTATTACTGCCGCTCGTACCTTATAAAAGAATATGGATATGCATTTTTGTCGTCCGCCGGACGATTTTCGTGTGATACTTCTTTCCAGTCATTTTGGTTAAGCTGCGGGAAAAAGCTGTCGCCTTCAAAATGATGGTGAATAATGGTGAGATAAACACGATCGGTAAGATGCAGCGACTGTTTATATATCTCGGCCCCGCCAACAATAAAAACCTCATCTTCGCCGGCACACAAAGCCAGGGCGGCTTCGATGGTATTAACTACTTCACAACCTTCAATGGTTATATTTTGTCTTGTAATAATAATATTCCTTCGCCGGGGAAGCGGTTTGCCCACAGAATCGAACGTTTTGCGGCCCATGATGACGGTGTGGCCCGACGTGGTATTTTTAAAATGTTTCAGATCCTCAGGCATGTGCCAAAGTAATTGGTTGTTTTTGCCAATAACATGATTTTCGGACATGGCGGCTATTTGGGAGACGATCATTGGATAGTGTGCGGTTTTGTTTGCAAAAATACCCAATACTGATCAAACTGCCACCGTAGCCTTAATGTGCGGCCACGGATCATAATTCTCCAGCGTGAAATCCTCGTACTTAAACCCGAAAATATCCTTTACGTCAGGATTGATCTTCATTGCAGGTAAAGGCCGCGGCTCGCGGCTGAGTTGGAGCTCGGCTTGTTCAAGATGGTTATTATATAAATGCGCATCGCCAAAGGTGTGGATAAAGTCGCCATAATCGAGATCGCATACTTGTGCCATCATCATGGTGAGCAGGGCGTAGGAGGCGATATTAAAAGGAACCCCTAAGAATATATCCGCACTCCGCTGATAAAGTTGGCATGACAGCTTACCTTTTTGCTCCGCGTTCAGGGGGTTGGGTGGTTCCACATAAAACTGGAACAGGCTATGACAGGGGGGGAGTGCCATCTGGTTAACATCAGCTACATTCCAGGCCGAAACGATAATACGGCGCGAATCGGGATTGTTTTTTAGCTGGTTAACCACCTGGGTGATCTGGTCGATATGCCCGCCGTCGGGTTTTGGCCACGAACGCCATTGGTAGCCATAAACAGGGCCCAGGTTGCCATCGGCATCGGCCCATTCGTCCCAGATGCGCACGCCGTTATCTTTCAGATATTTAATATTGGTATCGCCGCTCAAAAACCAGATCAACTCGTGCACGATGGATTTCAGGTGCAACTTTTTTGTCGTCACCATCGGGAAGCCGTCCTTCAGGTTAAAGCGCATCTGGTAGCCAAACACGCTGAGTGTGCCCGTGCCGGTCCGGTCGTGCTTTTGCGCGCCGTTCTTCATCACATGGTCCATCAGGTCGAGATATTGCTTCATTTGGGTTGAAATGGTTGTAAAAGTTGTAATCAGTCGCAACAGTTTAGAAACTGATCGCAACGAGTTCACCTTAGCATTTGCAAATAAAAATAATCTATTTTTGGAATCCTACGGTTGTTCAAAAATACCCGCCGTGTTAGTCGTTTTATGATCATTTTTCCCAACGCCAAAATAAATATCGGACTTAACGTCATCAACCGTCGTGAAGATGGTTATCATAACCTGGAGACAGTATTTTATCCCATAAAAATAAATGATGTACTCGAGGTGATTGAGGCGGACGAGTTAAGTTTTGAGTCGGCAGGGCTGGAGATACCCGGCAGAATCGAAGATAATTTGTGCCTGAAGGGTTATCATTTACTTAAAAAAGATTTCGACCTGCCGCCGGTGAAGATATTCCTTTATAAGCATATCCCGATAGGCGCGGGGCTGGGGGGCGGGTCGGCTGACGCCGCTTTTTTTATCCGTTTGCTCAATCAAAAATGTGTGCTCGGCTTAACCGATGAACAAATGACCGGTTATGCCCGGCAGCTTGGCGCGGACTGTTCTTTTTTCATTCAAAACAAACCGGTATTTGCGCAGGGGATTGGGGACGAGTTGGAATCTATTGAGCTTGATCTTTCCAAATACAGCATTGTGCTGGTTATGCCGCCTGTGCATGTTTCCACGGCCGAAGCCTACCGCGGCGTAAGACCGGCTTTGCCAGAGCGCTCGCTAAAGGAACTAATTCATTTGCCCGTCGCCGAATGGAAAAATCATATCCAAAACGATTTTGAGTTATCAGTCTTTAAAAATCATCCGGCGATAAGAGGAGTGAAGGCTGCTCTTTACGAAGCCGGGGCCCTTTATGCCGGCATGAGCGGGAGCGGAGCTTCGGTGTTTGGGATATTTGAGGAGAAACCGGATTTAAGAATTTCGGATTTTTCGCAATTGTTTATTTTTTAATGGTGCTCAAGAGGGCTTCGCGTTTCGGATGTATTTATTTTGTGAAATCCGAAATCAAACACCCGCGTCCTCGCTCACGCCGCGCCCAATTCCTTCCGCCCAATCAGTATCACCCCAGCCTTTGGCTACGGCGGTTAATAAGCGGTTATGTACGGCAGTTGCCATAGGCATGGGTACTTCGCTCGCCTGCGATAATTTAAACGCCAGGCGGGCATCCTTATAGCCTAATTTGGACTTAAACCCCACGGGCTGGTATGCTTTACCGGCGATGGCCTTGCCATAGTTTTGAAAGATGGGCGCGTTGAAAAGGGTGGACCCAAAAAACTCCGAAACTTTGGTACGGTCAAGGGCATTCTTTTCGGCAAGGGTAAAGGCCTCGGCCATCATCTCCAGCGAGGCCATGATCATAAAGTTGCCGGCGATCTTTACCACATTGGCGCCTCCCGCGGTTTCACCAAAGTCGATAATGCCCTGGCCGAGATTTTCCAGGATCGATTTTGCCTTATCTTTTGAAGTTTGGTCGCCTGAAACGCATATCCACAGTTTTTTTGCGGCGGCTGCTTCAGGCCTGCCAAATACCGGCGCGGCCAGGTAGCTGCTGCCGGCTTCATGGTGTTTATCGGATAGCAGCTGGGCCGTGTCAGGAGCGATAGTGCTCATTGAAATATGGACAGCGCCTTTCGGCAATTTTTTTAAAATACCATCCCCGCCCAAAACAACTTCTTTTACAACTTCGTCTTCCGATAATATGGTGATGATTGCTGTTGCGCCGTCCGCTGCGTCGGAGGGGGTTCTGCATTTGGTTATACCTTCGCCCAACTCATCGGCTTTGGACAATGTACGATTATAAACTTGTAAATGATAGCCTGCCGCCAGCAGATTTTTGGCCATCGGCGTACCCATGTGCCCGAGGCCTATAAAGCCGATCTTTTCGCTCATTGTTTTAATGAATGTAGTCCCTGTCTTCTTCACTTAGTGTATCGGTATGGTGATTGTCCATATTGGCGACGTCAGTTGTTTCGCTTAAGTTGAAACGTCTCTTAGGCCGGCCCAGTAACCACCCTAATACAAAAGCTATAATTCCTACAAACAGCATCACAAAAAGTTTGGAGATATAAAAATGCATCCACAAAATCTGGAAGCCCATTGTGCCGGTGTTTTGCATGATGACCGTGGTGAGCAAAATTGTGACCAGGACAATAATGATGGTTTTGATACGCATGATCTGTAAGTTTAAGAGTTGAACCAATATCCGCTTTTTATGTGACGAATAAAAATCTGGTTCTATAAAATAATGCAATCATAAAAACACGCCGGAACAACAAGTTAAATTTCCTGATGCGAGGTTGGCCGTTATACAACCCTGCTGTTTAAAAAGCAGGAGGTGCTTATCCGTAAGCGTTGATCGATACAACCGCTCGCCTTATATTTCTGCTATTGTTTTTTTTTATGGGCAATCTGTTGTTGAAAACCTTGAGCGTAAATTTCGGTTACCCCGAACCGCTGGATTTAACCGGTTAATTTCAATCTGAAAATTCGCCGTATTTTTTCGCGAAAAACTGATTTTGCATACAAGGAGCTGAAAATTCAGAAAGATGATTTCCGGGGAAATAAGGCCTTTCATTACACTATCCCCCATATTTGGGTGAAACGATTGAGTGTATGAACAAAAACTTTATGGTTTGCTATTCAATCTATTGATTTATAGCAGTATAAAGATCTATAAATATAATCCAATAAATGTATACTAAAAATATTGGTATTTTGATTTTTAAAAGTGATTACAACATTGCAGTTTTACTTTGCTTATCGATTATTATTATTTGATTAATAGTTAGTTATATTTATGCTTCTATATTGATAAACGAAGACATCCAGCTATAAATCCGACTTCTTATTAATTAGATTTTTAAAAATTTGGCATATTTTAGATTTACCGTTTCGGGACACTTTAAGCTGGTATGTCAAATGCCTTAAATTGCGCGATAATCCTTTTCAACGTAGTTTGACATGCAAGAAAATAAGGTGGCGTTGAATGGCGTTAAAATGCGAAATTAGGAAGATACCGGTTGTCCCCTACCGGGAGAAGAAATGACGAAATGTTAAAAAAAAAGTCATGGAGGTCACCCTTCTTTGGCAGGATCCTGCCTGTTAAGCGCGGTCAATTTTCGCTCGCGCGCCGCGATCTCCGCCTGGCGATTTGTTTTTGGGTAACCGGATAGAGCAGTATAGTCGACAAAATAACGATCGCTCCGGCCCAGAAACCGGGCGTCATTTTGTTGAGGTCCCCAAAGAAAAAGAACGCGATGATGATGCCGTAAACCGGCTCAAGGTTGGTGATGAGCGCCACGCGGAAGGCCGATAGCTCGCGCATTACATACACGCCGGCAACGTAAGCTACCGACGTACACACGGTACCCAGCAGCACCAGGTAGCCAATATCTGCGGTGGTTGGAACCATCGCTTTGGTGAATCCGCCAGTAATTACCACATAGATGGTTATCCAAAAATAAGCGCCGGAAAGTTCGTAAAATGCGATAACCGGCGCCTGGTTTTTCTTGACCAGGGTTGAATTGATAATCGCAAAAAGGCTGCCGCAAAGTGCGCTTGCCAGGCCGGTTATGATGCCCTTAGTGTATTGTGTTTCGAATTTAAAGATCATCACAATGCCCGTGATGATCAGTATGCCAGCCAGTATCTCCAGCCTCGATATTTGCTTTTTATTGATGATCGGTTCGAAAATTGCAGTGAACAAGGTGATAGATGAGAGGCATACCAGGGTTACCGCAACGGTGGATAATTTGATGGAAGCGAAGAACAAAATCCAATGCGCACCCACCAGCGCACCGTTCAAAATGAACTTTATAAAGGACTCCCGGCTTATCCGAAATTTGGTTTTGCTGATGAGAAAATAAAGCAATAATGACGCCGATGCGATAAGGACCCTATACCAAACTAAGCTTACTGCCGCTATGCCGATGAGCTTGCCAAGCGTACCGGTAAAGCCCCAGATAATAACTGTAAAATGCAGCAGCAGCAGATTTTTATTAAGCCCCGGCCGTGCAGTTTGCTGTTTCATTATTTAGGCGCCTTTAATAGTAAGTAGTATCCGACGAGCCCAAAGATAGTGGCAGGGATACACACCGCTATGAGGGGAGGCGTTTCGCCTTTTACTGCGAAAACAAAGGCAAAGCGATCGACAACGATATACAAAAAGCAAAGGCCGATGCCAACCCCGAGGGGCAGGCCTATCCCTCCGCGCACTTTGCGCGACGATATAGATACGCCAATCAGCGTGAGTACGTAAGCTGACAGGGCGTAGATAAAACGCTGGTAATAATCGTACCGCATTTCCTTTAAAGCGCCAGTGCCGCGAAGCTTTTCCTTTTCGATATCCCGGCTCAGATCGCGGGTGGGCATGGCTGTAAACTGGTTATCCACCACCACAAAATCCGATGGCCGCATATCCAAAACCGTATCCTTTTTTTTGCCCATGCCATTCACCATCTTTTCGTGAAGGCCATTGATAAACTTATCAGAGTAATCGCGGATAGTCCAAACACGTTTTAGTGAGTCGTACGAAATCGTGTTGGCTACCATTTTTTCCTTTAGCTGGTCGCCGTCAAATTTCTCCATCACAAACATATAACCCAAATGTACAGTAGGGTCATACGACTGCACATACACAAAAGTGCGTTTATCCAACTGGATGTGCACTTCGCTTTTAGTTGGATCGTCTGCGTTAAAAGAATGTGAATTTTCAAAAGTGATCTTCAACCTGTTGGTATAGGGGATGAGGAACACGTTGGCGCAAAACGAAACAATGAAAATAAGGGTTGCGCAAATAAAATAGGGCCTTAAAAAGCGGTTAAAGCTGGCCTTGCTGGTCAGGATGGGTACGATTTCGGTTTGGTTGGCCATTTTGGCCGTGAAATAAATTACCGCTAAAAAGTTGATCAGCGGCGACAGCAAATTGAGGTAAAAGGGGATAAACCCGGCGTAGTATTGAAATACAATTTCGTGCAGTGTGGAGTGGTATTTCAGAAAGTTGTCCAGGTGCTCTGAGATATCGAAGATCACCGTCACCACCAAAAAAATACCGAGCGTAAACGCAAAAGTACCCAGGTATTTTTTAATGATATACCGGTCGATAACCGTAAGATATTTGTGCAAAAAGGTTCTCATTTACAATCGCTGGCCCAAACGGTTTATCATGATATTTTTCCAGTTATAAAATTCGCCGGCTATGATTTTATCGCGTGCCTCAGCTAACAGCCACAAATAAAAATGCAGATTGTGCAGCGTGGCTATCTGCGCGCCCAACATCTCGCCCGAATGCACTAAATGCCGCAGATAGGCTTTGGTATAAGCCTTGTCGGCAAACAAATCGCTGTCCGCCTCGATGGGCGAGAAATCGTTCTTCCACTTCTCGTTTTTGATATTGATGATGCCGTTTTTGGTAAAAAGCATGCCGTTGCGGGCATTGCGTGTCGGCATTACGCAGTCAAACATATCAATTCCTAAAGCAATATTTTCCAATATATTAACCGGCGTGCCTACGCCCATCAGATAACGCGGTTTTTGCTCCGGTAATATATCGCACACAATTTCTGTCATGGCGTACATCTCTTCGGCAGGCTCACCAACGGATAATCCGCCGATTGCATTGCCTTCACGTTCAAAGGCAGCGATGGTTTCAGCCGACTTTACCCTCAAATCCTTAAACACTGAGCCCTGTACGATCGGGAACAATGTTTGGCTGTAGCCGTATTTAGGTTCAGTGCTGTCAAAGCGGTCGCAGCAGCGCTTTAGCCAGCGGTGTGTCATGTCGATCGACTTGCGTGCGTAGTTATATTCGCAGGGGTAGGGCGTGCACTCGTCAAAAGCCATAATGATGTCAGCACCGATGATGCGCTGAATATCCATCACATTCTCGGGCGTGAACAAATGTTTCGAGCCGTCGATATGCGAACGGAAGGTAACGCCTTCTTCCTTTATTTTTCGTACCTCGGTAAGCGAGTATACCTGGTAGCCACCACTATCAGTCAATATGGGACGCTCCCAGCCGTTAAATTTATGCAAGCCGCCGGCTTTTTCCAATGTATCCAGTCCCGGGCGAAGGTATAAATGATAGGTATTGCCCAGGATGATCTGCGCTTTAATATCGTGTGCCAGCTCGCGCTGGTGAACGGCTTTTACTGTGCCCGCGGTACCAACAGGCATAAAAATAGGAGTTTGTATGGCGCCGTGGTCGGTAATGATCTCGCCCGCGCGGGCTTTGGAGTGCGGATCCTGAGCTGTGAGTGTGAACTTCATTTATTGAAGCTGCAAAGGTATTATTTTGATTTCACCGATTATTATTTGTTTCAGTGATTTGGTTACAGCAAGTTGTAGTGGTTGTAACGAGTTGTAAAGGTTGTCCATTTGAAAGGGACGAAGTGCTTTCTTACAACCCTTATAATAAGTTGTAAAGATAGATTTATCGACTACCCTTATTTTCAACGTTATACAATTATTTTTAGTTCTGTATGTTATACTGTGTATATTCAATCCTAAATAAATAAACCATGAAACCACTATTACAAATTTGCGGCCTGCTTTCCGTGATTTGCCTGGCGGGATGCAGCGGCGGCGCCAAACCTGGCGCCGGCGCAAATGCACGCACAGCGACGGCAGCTAACGTTAAGATACCCGTGCCGGTCACTACGGCCAATAAGGTCATCAAAGATGAAAAAGACCTCACAGGCTATTGGGTAGGCGCTTTGAGGGCTGATTCAGTGCCTGATACAGCCGATTACGAGGACGCCTCGATTTGGGACAGCGCCACCAAGATAAATATTTCGATCGATGAAATTAATGGCAGCCAGGTGCAGGGGCACAGCATAAACGCCGGCGAATTCAGGCCGTTTGCAGGCACTGTCCAACGCGCTGGCAATAACTACCGGTTTTCTGTCAAAGAGCCCGGGGACAAGCTGCACGACGGTGTATTTAACTTCAGCATTCGGACTGGCGATAGCGTGTTGAGCGGTACGTGGAGGGCGGATCACGATACAGAGCCGGTCGTGCTTTATTTTGACCTGACGAAAAAGTTTTTCAGGTACGATCCAAACATGAACCTTGACCAGGCTACCTACGTCAACACCAAAAAAACAAAAGATGTGAAGATCAAGATCGATGATACTTCCGAATATACCACCACCAAATACTCCATGGCCACCGGCGACTATGCCAAATTAAACGCTTCAGCAAAGCTGCTTACTACCGAACAGGTTGCCAATTTAAAAGCTGCCGACCTGCTGCTGCTGCGCAATTATATTTTTGCGAGGCACGGCTATGCTTTTAAAAAGCCGGCTATCCAGTCGTTTTTCGATCAGCAGGATTGGTATATACCGGTGAGCACCAACGTAATGGCCGAGTTGACGCCTGTAGAAAAGCAAAACATCACGCTCATTAAGCGTTACGAAAAAAATGCAAAAGAGAATTACGACTCGTTTGGACGTTAACCACCCATGCCACTGAACCTCAGATCGACATTAAACAAAACCGGCTACCTTGGCTGGTATGTGGCATTGCTGTTTTTCAGTTACCTGATGCTGCTCATCACGCTCCAATACATTCCCATAAGCCGCGATGCCGCGTTTTTGGTCACCAAGCAGGATGTAGTTGGGCATTTGTACTACCGCATTGCTTTTTTTGCCCATGTATACACTGGTATGTTTGTATTGCTGACTGGCATGCTGCAGTTCCCGGCTTATATACGTAAACATTTCCCGCGCCTGCACCGGTGGAGCGGCAGGGTATATGCTTACCTCATCATCCTGGTTACCGGCCCCGCGGGTTTTGTAATGGGTGTTTACGGCAACGGCGGCTGGATAGCGCAGCTGGCTTTTTGCATCCTGGCCGTGCTTTGGATATTTTTTACCTGGAAAGCGGTCGCGCTGGCTACACAGCATAAATTTGCCGCACATAAACAGTGGATGTACCGCAGCTATGCACTAACGTTATCGGCTATTAGCCTCCGCGCATGGCGCTGGGGACTGGTGGCACTTTTTCAGCCCCGGCCGATGGATATTTACCGGGTAGTGGCCTGGCTGGGCTGGGGCGGGAATTTGCTGGTAGCCGAGCTGATCATCTTTTTGGTATTGAGGAAGGGTATGCAAAAACGAAATCGAACTGAAGCGAGGTCGCCATGGCCTTTGCCCCGTAGGGGCTACCTATTTGTAGAAAAGCAAACCAAAAACAATATTGCCCCGTAGGGGCTACCCATTTGCGCCAAGTCGCTGATAGGTGGCCTTTCTTCACAACACCTGGTTAAATTCCAGCCGCTCGCCATCGGGGCCCAGCATATTAAAATAGCGGCAGCCCTTTTTCCAAAAAGGCAGGAAAACCGGCTGCGGCTCGACGATGAAAAACCCGCCATTTTTCAGCACGGCAAACGTTTGTTCAATATCGTCAACATCAAACGCAATGTGGTCGATATGGCCGTTTTGGCGGGTGCGGATCTGGGCCAGCCCGGGTTCCGGCAGCTGGTAAAGTTCCAAAGTGATGTCTTTCAGCTGCATCATTTTTACCTTGCCTTTACCCCCGTTGTAGTCGAACCCGGCATGCATTACATCCGTAAATCCCAGCCGCTTGTAAAATGCTGCTGACCGGTCAAGGTCGGTTACCGGTATACCGATATGCTGCAGCCGGTTGATGCGCAAGTTGATGAGTTTCAAGTTTTAAGCTATTGACGGGATAAATATAAGGATTGCCCGGGTTAAATAGAAACGCCCGGGCACAGCGCCACCGGCCGACTCATCATTATAAGGAACCATCTGCCCAGAAATCAATCAGACAGGCGGTTCCTAACAACAATGTCCCCGCGGATTTCACGGCTTCGCCGATGCCGCAATCTTCAGCAAGTCTTCGTCGGGATGCTCCCGCATAACGCATTGGTTGTCAAACAACATCGTCGCGCCGTTCTTTTCCGTATAAGCCGGCCATTTTGGCAATACGCCCGACACATTCGGGTTACCTGTCCGTGCGAAATTGATCCAGGCGCTGCTTACCTTTTCAGCCAGGGCATGGGCCCCTTTGCCGCCACCGGTCATTTGCTCGCACAGCGAAATGTTGTCAAACTGGAAGGCGATGTCCATACAGTGCATGGCCTTATAAATACCGCCGTTAACCGGCGACTGCCAGGTGAACAGATACATATATACCGGCGCCGCACCGCTTACGCCCGATTTCAGGTCCGCCTGTTTAATGGCCATCGGACGGAAATTTAAATCCATATCGGTATAGCCGGCAACGGTGGAAGTGTTGGGATATGCCTTTTTTACCGCAGCGATGTAGGCATCTGCTTTGTCGCCATATTTTTTGGTCAGGCTGGCCTTCAGGTCGTCCATGGTTTGTTTTTTGTTGCCGGGGATAAATGGCGTAAACTCATTTTTAGTGGTGCCCACCAGCAGGGGGACATTTTTCGCAATTTCCATCGCGGCGGGGTCGGTAGGCTGGTAGGGGAGGAAATCGCCGTCCAAAACACCGTTCCATCCTGTATTGGCGGTTTTACCTTCCTTTTTAAGCTCAGCGGCAACCTTGCGCATGGCCTTTTTACTGGCATCATTCAGCACATCATAGGGTATTTTTTGCAGCGAATCCACTTTACTTGCCGGGATATGCAATTCATCCAGCGTAGCCGCAGCCACCCTTTGCGAAACAGACTTTTCGTTAAACGCAGTAATATAACTGCCGCTCTCCACAATAGCTTTTTGGAACAGCCCTTTGGCCGACGGCGCATTCATCAAACTGGTTACCTTGCCGCCGCCGCCCGACTGACCGAAAATAGTTACGTTATCCGGGTCGCCGCCAAAGTTGGCAATATTATCCTTTACCCATTGCAGCGAGGCCACCAAATCCAGCAGCCCGGCATTGCCTGAGCCTTTGTATTTATCGCCATAGGCCGACAGGTCCATAAAGCCCAGCACATTCAGCCGGTGGTTAACGGTAACTACTACTACGTCGCCTTTCCGCGCCAGGTTTTCCCCGTCGTACGAGGGCAGCTCGATCGACGAGCCGGCCGTAAAGCCGCCGCCATGGAACCACACCATTACCGGGCGTTTTTTGCCGTCGTTAAGGTTGCGCGTCCAAACGTTCAGTACCTGGCAATGCTCGTTGTTCCAGCCCAGGTCGTGGTTAAAGGCAAATTCAAAAGCGTCGTTCACCGTGGTCGTCGGGTCGGTGGGGCAAACGGGGCCATAAGCCATACTGCTGCGCACATCCTTCCAGGGTGTCGGTTTCTCAGGCGCCATAAATCGGTCGGCTTTGGCATAAGGGATGCCTTTGTAAGTAAAAATGCCGTCGTGGATATAACCCTTCACCTTGCCGCTCCCGGTATTGGTAACGGCAATTTCGGGGCCGGCCAGCAGCGGGTCGGGTGTAGCTTTTTTGTGTTTCTGGCTAAAAACAGCGGATGGGCACAAGTAAAGCAGCAGCAATAATGCAGGTAACAGGTTTCTTTTCATTGTACAGGTTTTTAATTGGTTTGATAGTTTTTTTGCGATAAGCGAATAAGCTTGCCTCATTGTGTAAATATAACACAATGGGGTTTAAATTGGCAATAGGATGAGAGAAGAAAAAAACTACCAAACCGTTATTGCGAGGAACGAAGCAACCACTGCATACGCTAATAACCGGACGGCGCGTAAAAATGACCTATCAGCCGCACGCCGGACATTCGTGAATTGCGTTACGGTGACTGTTTGGTGTAGTGGTCGCTTCGTCCTCGCGATGACGTTGTAGGAATATATTTACCCTCGGAACCGGTATCCGCGACGCCCCCTAATGCAGTTCGTCTGAACCCAAATTTATCGAATTAATAAATTTATGGAATTCTGCTCATTCCGGAATTCTATAAATTCGGGTTCAGACAAACACCCGGCGCGTACCAGGTGTACCACGGCACGCGCGACACAAATAAAACACGCGGCACACCTGACGCACATTCCCTTTGATAATCAGTTACTTACGCCCTCAATGTGGCACAAGCTGCCACATCTGGCGCACTGACAAAGTTTTACAGGTAAAATCACCGGCTTTTTGGCGCTTTTTTTTGCCGGTCCCCGTAACGTGGCGAACGCCGTTATCAGCCCTTCAATAACTGTAGCCGGGCGTTTTGTCAAAACCCTTCAACATACCTCCAACTGCCTTTACAAGGTGTACGAAACGGGATTAAAGCACTCTTCCAGCGGCGGTAAGCGTTGATTAATTTGACCCGCAATCGCTTTGAATAGCATAAAAAATTTAAATTTGGCTGACCTGTCAAAAAAATGCCATCCGTACAGCTACTTTTCAGAATTTGCAAAGCTTTGTGTGTAAGCGCTATCGCGCTGATGGCCTTGCTGATTGCATTTAGTAATATGACCGACTACTACACAAATTACCATTTTGTGGAGCACGTTTTAAAAATGGATACCCTGTTCCCCGGTAGCAATGTGGGCTATCGGCACATTAGCAGACCGCTTTTATACCATGCCGGATACATTTTTATTATATGCCTGGAAGTTGCTATGGCTTTTTGTTGTGCCAGGGGAGGGTGGTTGCTGTTTAAAAACCTGCGCTCGGAAGCGACTGTTTTCCATTCATCCAAAAACTGGGCAGTTGCGGGAATAGGTATTGGTATTGCGATATGGTTTTTAGGCTTCGAAGTGATTGGAGGTGAATGGTTTTCGATGTGGCAGAGTAAAACCTGGAATGGGTTGGATGCCGCTAACCGGATAGCATGCGTGTTGCTGCTGGTGTTGCTGTTGCTGCACCTGAAGGACGAAGAATTGAGGGTAAGCTAATCCCCGGTTTTGTTGCAGGTTGCAAACTTTGTTTTCTGCCACTGATCGCCCGATGGAGCGCGATTTAGACCTATATAACGACTACTTAACATGCGGGCCACAAGCCGGGAGGCCTGCGGCAGCGAAAATTGCTTGCGGGAGCCAGGGGCTTTTTATTGCCTGAATCCGAATTTAAATAATTCAGGAATTCTTCGAATTCAGTTAATTCGACAAATTCCGCTGGTCCACACGCCTGCCGGCCTTTTAATTCATTTATGCTTTCGGGAAACTGAAGTTCTCTAAATCGCCGATTACGTCCAGGAAGGTTTCCTGTGGGTTGCCCAGTTCTTCGCGCCGTTTGTTTAGCACGTCATTCCGATACTGGTCAAGACTTTCTGCGGCGTTTTGATAGGCTGACTTGTCGGGGTTTTTGCTCGAACCAAATTCACCTGCAACCTTATCGGTTACCTTATCACGCCACCACCAGGTTGTTTTACTGCTGGTGCTGTTCCCCATAGTATCCACAAATATCTTCGAGAATACTTCCATCTGGTTACGGTCGTTCATGGCTTTTTCGTAGGCGCGTTGTACATGGCCCCGATAAATAGTGGCATTGTCGCGCAGGGTTTTCAGGAAGCTGGATTGGTTGGGGTTCATAAAGTCAGGATCAACCAGCGCCATTTCCTGGGTAAGCAGTGCATGCACCGGCGCGGCAAACATAAAGGTTTTCAATCCCCGTATGGCATACCTTTCCTGTTTCAGCGTCCCGATCACGTCAGTATAAAACAAGTTTGAATAGGACTTTAAATCGGACATCAGCGCCCGACGGCTCTCAATCTTGCTCAAGTCCGACGCGTCTTTTTGGTTTTTATACTCCACCGTCATAAACTGAATAGTGCCTTCAATGCGGCCTTCAATTTTGCTGATCTCGGCGCCGTCAATTTCTTCTTTGATAATCTTTTTTACTTCAGCTAACAGCTTTTCGCTATCATTCTCTATCCCCAGTTCTTTCATTACGATACTCAGCACAATGGAGCCGACCTTGCTCAATGCAGCGCTGCCGACCTTCATACCGGCCGTTTTCAGCAATTTTTTGATCAGGTCCTTGGTGCTGAATGCGCTGGCCGGCCCACCCCGTAGCATCCTGCGCGGCCCCGGCGGAATTACCGGCGGCGGCGGGTCGATGTGCACCAGCGTGCCGTTATCTATACGCACATACTCAAATATATACAGTAACTGCGCCATGTTGGTGCTGCGCCGCAGTACGCCGGTATTTGCCGGTATGTCGTCAACCGGCTCGGTCAGGTAGCTAAAAAAATCCTCGGTTATCTCCTCCCCAGGCAGCAGCGGGGCCAGTTCAACCAACTCTTGTATCGCGCAGCGCTCAGCAATCTGCACCTGCAGCAGCTGTTGCTTATCGGTTTTGTAAAACTCTTCGCCTGAAGCAATGCGCGGAGCTGGTTTTTGCGTTTGTGACAAGGCGTTTTGAATAAAGGCTTCGATGGTTTCGGGCCCAAGCTCATAACCGCCCGGTACATAATTCATCTGCGCCATTAACTTGCCTGAGGCATAACCGGCCGCATCACTTTTGATGTTCAGGAAAATTGATCTCATGGGTTTTTGATTTAGGTTAATCCACTCGAATTTAGCGAATATTAACTAAAAAACAAGTATTAGCTGAAAAATTTCCGCCTTTGTTGTTGTTTTCAACTGCAAACCCAAAAGCCTTCGGTAAGGGCCCGGCTACATCAAATAAAGAAAAGCGCAGAGACATCGCCTCACCATTCAGCTAAAGAGAAGCGTCCGCAATCTGCAGCGCTTGGCTGATTATGGCCAGCCCTTCGTCAATTTCGGCTTTGGTTACGCACAGCGGGGGGGCTATAAAGATAAAGCTCCAGCGCACAAAGGTGTACATGCCCAGTTCTTTAATTTTTGCGGCTACCTTGTTCATTACCAGCATTTCATCCGGTTTGGCGTTGAAAGGCGCCATGGGTTCTTTGCTTTCGCGATTTTTGACCAGTTCCAGGCAGCCCAGCAGGCCGGTATTGCGCCAGTCGCCGATGCAGGGGTGCTTTTGTCTCAGCAGTTCCTCCTGTTCATTCATATATTGACCCATCGCCACGGTGTTTTCAATCAGCTTTTCATCTTCATAAACCTTCAGCGTTTCCAAAGCCGCGGCGCAGCATACCGGGTGGGCCGAATAGGTGAGGCCCAGGGGCAACATGGCATCGTCATATTTTGATGCGATTTTATCCGAAACCATCAGGCAGCCAAAAGGCAGGTAGCCCGCGGTAAGGCCTTTGGCCATGGCCACCATATCGGGTACGATACCGTGATTTTGAAAACCGAACCACTTGCCTGTCCGGCCGAAGCCGCTCATTACCTCATCAATGATGAGTAAAATGCCGTGCTTGTCACAAATATGCCGTACCGCCTTCAGGTATCCTTCAGGATATTTAAAACAACCTGATGAGCCGGATTCCCCTTCCAAAAGTATCGCCGCGATATTGCCCGGCCCTTCATAAGCTATCATCCGCTCCAGGCTGCTTACCGCATCGTTGAGCAAACTTTCGGGGCCGTGCTGCCAGCGATAGGCATATGGAATATCGATATGAACAAAATTAGGCGCCTGCTGCGCATCGGCCGGCAATTTACGCGGATCGCCGCCGGCGGACATAACGCCATACGTGGAACCATGGTACGCCTGGTAGCGGGCGATGATCTTATGCCTGCCGGTATATAACCGCGCCAGCTTGATGCCATTTTCAATCGAGGTGGCGCCACACAGCGTAAAAAACGCCTTGTTCAGGTCGCCGGGAAATAGTTCGGCAAGCTTTTTGCCGAGGTCGCCACGGGCCTTGGTAACACAACCGGGTGTTATATAGCTAACTTCCTGCATTTGCCGTACTACAGCGTCGGTTATCCGCTGGTTACCATGGCCGATGTTGACATTCATCAGCCCAGATGAAAAATCGATATATCGTTTACCGCTGTAATCGTACAGGTAAACCCCCTCAGCGCGTTTTACCGCGATCGGGTCGATGCCTTTCTGTTTGCTCCACGAAAACAGGGTATGATCCAGGTTGTCGCGAATGATAACCCCCTCTAAATCTCCCCCTGAAAGGGGAGACTTTCTTGTTTTACTTATTACTGCGTCCATTTCAAAAAATTGTTAAATCAAACCTCGGTTCCGTTCTTTTATATCAAACTTCGGTTCCCCCTTCAGGTGGTTAGGGGTTAACTCATCCAGTTCACCCCTGCCGCGGCATTCCATTTGGTGGTGCTCTTTTTTAGTTTCGTCCAAAACTCTATTGAGCTTTTGCCGGTAATATCACCCACGCCAAATTTACTTTCATTCCATCCCCCGAAAGAAAAAGGTTCGCGCGGCACGGGCACCCCAATGTTCACGCCGATCATCCCTGCACTTGCTTTGTCCATCACATATTTGGCGGCCCCGCCATTTTGGGTAAAAACACTGGCGGCATTGCCGTAGGGGTTCGCATTTTCAATGGCAAGGGCCTCGTCAAGCGTTTTAGTGCGCATGATAGCGATCACGGGACCGAAGATCTCCTCCCTGGCAACAGCCATATCCGGAGTTACATAATCGATCACCGTCGGTCCGATATAGGCGCCCTTCTCTTTGCCCGGTACTTGTACGTTGCGGCCGTCGACCAGTATTTTCGCCCCTTGTTGCTCTGCTTCGGTAATATAGCGTTCTATGCGTTCTTTTGACGCCTGGTTGATCACCGATCCCAGGTTTTTACCAGGCTCCAGTTTGTTAGCTTCGATACATATTTTATCGATGATATGGTCCACCGGGCCTATGCCCACCATAGCCGAAGCGGCCATGCACCGCTGCCCGGCACAACCACTCATGGATGCGGTGATGTTTTGTGCCGTCATATCCGGCGCGGCATCCGGCAGTACCAGTAAATGGTTCTTGGCGCCGCCCAAAGCCAGGCATCGTTTTAAGTTTTGAGTAGCTCTGCGATAAACTGCCTGCGCCACTTTTGTCGAACCCACAAATGATATGGCTTCAATATCAGGGTGGTCGCAAATAGCATTAACGATCTCCGCATCGCCATGCACAATATTAAAAACACCATCGGGAAGGCCGGCTTCGTTTAACAATTCAGCAACGCGACCGATGCTTAGAGGAACTTTTTCTGATGGTTTGATAATCATGCAGTTGCCCAGCGCAATGGCATTGGGAATGGTCCAGTTGGGCACCATGGTTGGGAAATTAAAGGGAACGATGGAAGCGACCACACCCAGCGGCACTTTTTCGGCACGGCATTCCACGCCTTTGCTTACTTCCAGTATTTCGCCGGTCATCAGTTGGGGTAATGAACAGGCGAATTCAGTTAGCTCGATACATTTTTCAATCTCAGCAACGGATTCGCCCTTTGTTTTGCCGTTTTCTTCGGTGCAAAGGGCTGCTAATTCCTGTAGATTTTTCTCTAATAACAATTTATACCGGTAAAAAACCTGCACGCGCTCTTTAACAGGAGTTTTGCTCCAGGCGGGGAAAGCATTTTTTGCTGCCAGAACAGCTACATCCAAATCCGATGCTGTTGAGCAGGGTAACTCTGCCAAAAAAGTACCGTCGACAGGGGAGATGATCTCGAGTATTCTTTGCGACTCAATCGCGACAAACGCTCCGTTTATAAAGTTTTTTACCTTGCCGTATTTCATATCGATCAAAATTAATGCATAATTTTTATATTTATATCTAATTTTCTGCAAAATTTTTATTTTTGTATTGAATATTATAAAGATTATTTTGTTCAATGGATAAAGAAAATCCGGTCACTTCGCTGGATGAGGTCGATTTCGCCATTATCAGCGCCATGCAGAACGACGGAAGGACCTCCTTTACGGTGATCGCTGAAAAGCTGAATGTCTCCATCGGTACGGTCAGGACCCGCTTTAACCGCCTTTTGGACGAGAAAGTGATCACGATAGTTGGCCGCGTCGACCCGGGTAAGGTGGGTTTCGCGTCGTACGCTCAGGTGGCGGTTTATGTGCGGCCGGCGGCCTTAAAAGAAAGTGTGGCGCAAAAAATCGCCCTTATGCCTGAAGTAAGCTTTTTGGCAGGGACATTTGGGGACTACGACCTGGAGGTTGACGTGATGTGCCGCGACAATGATCACCTGGTTGATTTTGTGAATAGGATATCCGTGATCGACGGTGTTTATCAAACCAAAACAACCATCTATTTTAAGGTATACAAATATGCCCAGCCCGATTTGGGTTTATTGGATAACAATTCACGCTAATGTCAAACAAATTCGGCGCCACACTTATTGTTGTATAATAGTCTTATATTAGCACTACATTCCCCTGTGTTACAACAGCATAGTTTATAAACCTGCTATATCCAAATTGTATGAAAATTAAAACCAAACTACTTCTGGGTTTCGGCCTTTTATTTTTGGTCGTGGTGTTTTTTGGCATTGTTTCGATATATTATATCGAAGACATTTCCGAATATTCAAAAACCACGGTAAAAAACAATTACGAAACGCTGACTTTTACCAGCCAGATGCGGGGCATACTGGATGAAAATGACCTGCCTTTGTCGCCATCCGCCGTTGCTCTGTTTAATAATGCGTTGAAAAAGCAGGAAAACAACATAACCGAACCGGGTGAAAAAGGAGCTACTACAGGTGTGCGGAACGCGTTCGGCCAGGTCATTGATCCTGGCACGGGCATAGGGGCCAAACAACAAGCTGTGCGAACCGCGCGCGCTGAATTAAAGGCGATAGAGGGCCTGAATATGAAAGCCATTGAACAAAAAAATAATTACATCCACGCCACCGTATCTAAAGCTACGTTTTTGCTCGGCGGGATTGTATTCATCACCTTTTTGATCCTTTTTGTCTTCATCATAAATTTCCCCGGGTTTATCCTTAATCCGCTTAACCAGTTTATTGATGGCATTCACGAGATCCGACAAAAAAACTACGACGCCAGGCTGGAATTTAAAACAGGTGATGAATTTGCCGCCCTGGCTATTGAGTTTAACGCCATGGCGGCGAAGTTAAGCGATATTGAAAACCAAAATCTTACTAAAATTATCTCCGGCGAAAACCAGTTGAAAATAGTGATAGAGGAAATGCAGGCCGGCGTGATCGGGTTGAACGAAAACCAGGAAATTTTATTTATTAACGGCGAAGCACGCGGCATTTTTAAAACCGGTGGTAAGCAAGTTACGGGACTACCGGTACATGATGTAGTAAAAGGAAGCTTCCTGAAAACTATCCTGGAAAGCAAGCCAGACGAGGACGGTATAAAATTTTCGACCGACACGGCACAATACCAGGTTAAAAAATTTGAGATAGTAGTGCCAAACTTAAAGCCTAAGTTTGATACCTTGCAATTTGCAGGCTATACAGCGGGAATGATCTATATTTTAAAGAATGTGGAGCAAACGCAGCGCGGCGCTGTGAACGCTTGATCGCTTATTTTATAATTTATAAACTCCTGGTTCCCTACCAACACTTCCCCATCTTATGCGTTATAATTTAGTCGCGGGCAACTGCCTGCAGGCTAAATACGTAAGTATAAATAAAAATATATGCCCTTTATAGCAGCAGCATCCACCATAAATTTTCCCTATAAAATATCACAACAAGCGGCAAAAGCGCAGGCTCTTGAAATGTTTTCGGCCAATTTTCCCGAGGCTGAGCGCCTGATCTTTGCTTTCGACAATACCGAAATAAACGAGCGAAATTTGTGTAAACCGCTTGACTACTACCGTAATGCAAACTCCTTCGAGGAGAGAAACAATGATTACATCCGAACGGCGCTGGAATGGTCAGTACGGGCGATAGACGATTGTGTAAACAAGGCAGGCATTGATAAAGCGGATATTACCGACCTGATATTTATATCGACTACCGGCCTGGCCACACCCAGTTTGGATGGATTAATTATTAACGAATTAAGACTAAACCCGCATGTTAACCGGCTGCCGGCGTTTGGGCTTGGGTGCGGGGGAGGGGTATCCGGGATGGCAAAGGCCAATACCCTTGCCAGGGCTAACCCGGATGCCGTGGTACTGCTGGTAGCGGTGGAATTATGCTCATTAACGCTTATAAAAAGCGATTACAGCAAAAGTAATTTTATCGGATCGAGCCTGTTTTCTGACGGCGTTGCAGCATGTATTGTTAAAGGTGATAACCATGCCAATACAACCGGCGTGAACTACGTTGCCGCCAGCAGCAAATTGTATTATGATACGCTGGATGTGATGGGTTGGGATTTCCAGGACACCGGGTTTAAAGTGCTTTTTTCGAAAGATATTCCTGCTTTTATCCGGGAGCACATCAATAGTGATATCGAAGAGTTTTTATGCAAACAAGGACTTCAGCTCAGCGACATCAAAAACTTCGTATTTCATCCGGGCGGCCGCAAGGTGCTGGAGGCTTACGAGTATGCCTTGGGCCTCACCAATGGTTCGTTGAAAAAAACCAGGGCGGCAATGGCCGAGTATGGCAACATGTCGAGCGCATCGGTATTGTATGTGCTTGAAAAATTTATGAGTGAAGGTTTTAAAAGTGGCTACGCGCTGATGCTGGCTATGGGGCCGGGCTTTTCGAGCGAAATGGTGTTATTGAAGGTTGATTAAGTTAGATTTGGTTGATTGAGTTGATAAGGTTGGGCATGACTAATAAAACAATATTTCAAACTAATGCCGAAGTGCAACTCAATCAACCACTCTCAAAATCAACTTAAATGGATTTCATCATCTTCATATCTTTTTTCATCCTGCAGCGGATATCGGAACTGGTAATAGCCCGGCGAAATGAAAAATGGCTGCTCTCCCAGGGGGCCATCCAGTACGGGAGGGAACATTACCCGTTCATGATCACCCTGCACACGCTTTTTATCGGGGCAATAATTGGAGAATATATGCTAAGGCACCAACCGGCTATCGACTGGCTGTTTTTGGTAATATACCTGTCGGTGTTATCCTTCAAATTTTGGGCTTTATCTTCCCTCGGCAAATATTGGAATACCAAGATATACCGTATCCCAGGCGTTTATCCTGTTAAAAAAGGGCCCTACAAATTCTTAAAGCATCCAAACTATATGGAGGTGGTGTGCGAAGTGGCCATCATTCCGCTGGTATTTCATTTGTACTACACCGCAATCATTTTTTCAATATTGAATGCCATTATGCTGTGGGTGAGAATAAGTGTCGAGAATAAGGTTTGGGCGATGAAGTCCGAATGTCTGGAAGGTCCGAAAGTCGGGATGTAGGCGCGTAGCCACCCGATTACCAACTCGTATTCATCTTCGGACTTTCCGACTTCCGGACTTTCGGACCTTTTTAATTCAAAATCTCGTCTATAATCCCAAAATCCTTTGCCTCGGGCGAGGTCATCCAAAAATCACGGTCGCAAACGTCATGCACTTTTTGGTATTCCTGGTGGCAGTGTTTCACATAGATGTCGTACAGTTCTTTTTTTACCTTCAAAATTTCCCTGGCCGTGATCTCAATGTCTGCCGCCTGGCCCTGCACACCGCCGAGCGGTTGGTGCAGCATCACCCGGGAATGATTTAACGCCGCCCGCTTGCCTTGTGCACCCGCACAGAGAATGATAGAGGCAAATGAAGCGGATAACCCCGTGCAAATGGTAGCCACGTCAGGGGCGATGAGCTGCATGGTATCATAGATGCCAAACCCGGCATAAACCGAACCGCCAGGCGAATTGATATATATTTGAATGTCACGCTTCGGATCGACGGACTGTAGGAACAGCAGTTGGGCTTGAATGATGTTAGCCACATGATCATCGATGGCAGTTCCTAAAAATATAACCCGGTCCATCATCAGCCTGGAAAAAACGTCTATTTGCGAAATGTTAAGCTGACGTTCTTCCATAATATAGGGCGTCATGCCCATTTTAAAGGCGCCTGCGCCGGTATGCGACACGTATTGATCTACTAAAATGGAGTCAATACGAAGGTGCTTCACGGCATAGCCGCGAAATTCATTTTGGTAATTCATGATGTTAGTTGATTATGTTAGATTAAGTTGATTACGTTGAATGAGTGATCAACTCAAAAACGCCTATTGAAAAAAGCCCAATATCTTTTGCCTGAAGTTTTTATGTTCCGGCCGATAAAATAACTTTTGATGCGCCGATTCGATCTCCGCCTTTAGCTGTTTTCGGGCATGTTGCTGTACCATTATATGCATCATTTGCTGCAGGCTAACCTTATTTGATAGCTGCGGATCGACGATCAGCATTGCATCAAACAGCAGCCCATCTTCAGTTGAGTTATTATTAAAAATATAGCCGTCGATCAGTTTGATTTCATTCAACGAAGTCCTCATAAGCCAAATGTTTTTCTTTAATGGTTTCCCGTACCTTTTCCATACACTTGTATTTCGCCACCGTTGCCGATCGTTCGCCCGAATAGCCAAACAAACCGGCGATGGATTTTACAGGCAAGTTGTCGTAATAAAACGCTTTTAACAGCTCCATGCATTTTTGCCCCGCCGTTTCAAGGTAGTGCATCAGTTTGTTTTCTGACGGGCAGACCTCTTCATCCGCCAACAGGTCGAATTGTGTATCCAACGGGATATTTCGGCTGTCGTCGCGAAACTTCTTCGCCCACAAATGTTTGGCAATACCCATCAGGTACGCTTGTTCGCTGGTTTGCAGGCTGAACCCACCCTGAATGGATCTTTCATAATAAATAACCAGCGCATCCTGGAAAGTGTCCTTCGCCTCATCGAAAGAACCACCCATTTTGCTTACATATTTGGCCACCGCCGGGAATGTTTTTTTATACAGTACTATAAAGGCTTGTTCCCGCTCAGCAGATGTATGTCCGAAATTACTTTGCTGCATCATAAGCCTGCTTTTATTAACAAGTGTAATAAAATAACAAAATATCACCCGGGAAATTGTTTTTTATTTATCGTACAATTTCTTTTCCGTTGCTGTTGCTAATCTCTATTGGACTTGGAAAAGAAATAACATATTGAACATCTTCATATTGTTTGATGAGCAATAATGCTATCTGTAAATTCTGTCCCTCTTCACTATCCGGCGCAACATTTAAGTTAAATTGCTCATCAACCCAATCCAATAAATTCTGGTATTCTTTTTCGGTTTTAATAATTCGTAGATCCATATGTTCATTTTTTAGAGCTGACCGTGGTCACATCTATTTTGTCGTATTCGGAGTTGGCCTCACGTCCATTCCACCACGTTGCCAATGAGGACCCGCTAATATTCATTACCGGCCCAAACACCGCCGGCGCCAGCCCTATAGTCGCAAGGCCACCCAGCACCAAAGCCAGGTGTGATGCCAAGCCGCTGTTTTGCATACCCACCTCCAGCGATATGGTACGGCATTCCCTCTCTTTGAATCCCAGCAAGCGGCTTATCCAATATCCAAGGGAATAGCCTGAAACATTTTGTATCAACTCCGCCACGATAAGCAGCGCACCAACTTTAAGCAACTCGTCCCTGCCCGCAGAAATGATGATCAGTATAATAATGCCAATAGAAAGCATCGACAGCAGCGGCATCAATTTATCCAGCCATTTTAACCTGCCCTTTACTAAATAATCAAACAGCAAACCCGCCGCTATCGGGATAACAACCACTTTTGCCATATCCAGCACCATATCCCAAAAATGAATATCGACAAACTTACCCGCCAGCAGTTGCATCAATAAAGGCGTTAAAAATGGGGCCAGCAGGTTTGAAACGGCTGTTACTGTTATGGAAAGCGCCAGGTTTGCCTTAGCGATGTACGACATTACATTTGACGCCAGGCCGCTTGGGCAGCAGCCTACCAGGATGATACCGGCCGCAATCTCCTTTGGGAAATTAAAGAGGGTAGCCAGCGTAAAACCGATTAGCGGCATAACGGTGTAATGACAAACTACGCCAACCGCAACGGCTTTGGGCATTTTTATAACATTTGCTAAGTCTTTTATGTTGAGTTCGCAGCCCATCCCAAACATAATGATCTGTAACAACGGCGTGATTAACCCGGAAAGCTTAAAACTGCTGATATGGGTAAAGTACTGCGGGTAGTACATCGCGGCGTTTACCACTGCAAATATCATGATGGTAAAGGTAAAGCCCTTTAATTTGGGCCTGCCTTTAAACACAAGCGCCAGCGAAATGAATAAAAGCATTAACACCCAGCCGCCATAAATGGCATAAGGGGTTAAACTCAGGATGATAAAAACCAGCAAAAGGGCAAAGCTGAAGGCATACCGCTTAATCAATATCATATTGCTTTTTCAGATAAGCGATCAGGTGGCGGGTGTATTTTAAATGATCTTCCAGCATGTTTTTGTAACCGTTAAGGCCAATCTCCATTTCCAAAAGGCCATTATAGTAGCTGTAAATTTTCTCCTTGTCATTACTGATGAGCACAAGGGTTGAGGTTGGACGTTGTTTAAAATTGTGGCCGGCATTTAAATCGAGAATGGCATCTGCACGTTCCCGGGCTTTAATGATTGACCCGAAAAGATCGGTAAACTCGTCGTCCAGATCTTTTACGCGCGATTCGTATGAGGCTATGGTATCGGGTACATCTTTGTTCCTGATGAGCCGGTAGCCGCCCGCATTTCGTAATTGCGTTAAAGTTACGTCGTCGTCCCTAAAGTTATTGGCGTAAAAAAGATATCTGAAGGTGAGCACAAATAATGAATCCTGAACAGGAAGTTGGGTTAGTTTGTCTTTCGATACCTTCCGCAGGCTATCAATCCCATTGTTTTGCGTGCTGGTTTCGGCTATAGCTTGTTTCAATCGAAGGGTATCAATCGACAAGTTTTTTACAAATCCTTCGATGTATTCGTGCTCCTTTGAATTGTCGGAGAAATGCTCACGGATATTTTCAGCAATAAAACCCATGGTCACTGCTAAAAATATCATCACAAATTCGAGCAGGTATTCTTTAAAGCGCTTTTTTTCGCCATGCGGCAATTCAGGGTGGTGGTGTACTTCCATCTTTTTTTGTTGTCGTTTGGCCATCTGTAAAGCCGGAGCTATTTCTGCTTACTTTATCAAAGCTATAAAATTCAAGAAAATATAAATTCGCAACTTTGATTTCGTGTCAAATTATTTAATATTGCAGTTCACCTAATATAATTATGAGCAATTTTTTTACGAATTTGAATTGGCGGTTGATCATTATCCAACTGGTGTCACTTTGGTTTTTTTTCTATGCCTTTCAAACTCTTGCATTTTTAAAGGACCGTGCCTTTGCCGATCCATTGCTGAATAGTATCATTAAAGCCAGCCAAAAACCAAGGTATGCGATGGATAAAACGTTTATCGAACAAATCGGCAATATCGGCCTGGTTGTTGCCTATGTACTTTGGTGGTTTGTTGCCTCCAAAAAAGGATGGCATTGGATAAACGGCGTCATTGCGTTTATTGTAGCATTTGCGTTAGGGTTTTTTAATTGGTTCGGCTGGGATCATCTTTCAAATATATTTCTGGCGCCGGGCAGGCTGTTCCAGCAAACCTCTATGTGGAATTTCCTGCTTAGCGGGGGCATTATGCTGGCTATCGGACTATTTTTACTTTTCTGGAAGAAAATGCAGCTGTTTATCGACAGGGGAAGCTATGTAGACAAAAAAGCAATAGAAGCGGATAAAAAGAAGAGAAGGGTTAGCTAGTCAACTATAGAATGAAACGGGCGACGATAGAAGTTTAAAACTTTCAGTTGAACGCGGAAAGGTTATATTGTTTAATTGCCGTTAAACTATCAAATTCAACAATTGCCGAAGTTCGTTAGGAGCCATATCTTGCTTTTCGCTCTTATCATAAATAGTCAGCAAATAAACGGCAGTTTCCGAAATCTGGATATATGTAATTACCCTGGCGCCGCCGGACTTACCCTTCCCTTTGGAAGCTATTGAAAGGCGAAGTTTAAAGCAATTATTTCCCAGGGACGAGCCCTGTTCGGGTGTATCCTTTAAGTTTTTTACTAATTCCGGGTATTCGGTTTTGAGAGACGGATATTTTTTTGTCAGGCGCTTTAACTCCCGTTCAAACCTCGGTGTAACTTTAACCTTATAGCTCATCGAAAAGATCTTCGGCGTCGCGCGCTTTTAATTTTCCGGCTTTGATTAGGTTCAATTCGTCAACGGCCTCTTTTAAATCCCCCAATACCTTGGCTTTATAAGGCGTAAGTTCTTTTGCTTTAACATACGAAAGACCTTTTAGCACTTCCATTAAATGATGCGCCTTGTTATCTTTTATATCCAATAGTACTTTCATTCGAAAAACTTAATCACTCAAAGTTAAGAAAAAAATAAAAATTAAATCCGACAAAAAAAGGCCGCATTATGTGCAGCCTCCTAAAAATCTTCAAAAAATAACTACCTCAGCAAGTCCGCCTTAACGGTATCCAATATTTTAAACGACGCTGCCGAATCCGGTGCCTCCGCATATACTCTTAACACCGGCTCTGTTCCTGATGCCCGTATCATCACCCATGCGCCATCTTCAAAAAAGAATTTGAATCCGTCCAGGTCCTCAGTCCTTACAACATTGAGGCTGCCAAAGTTTTTAATGCCCGATTTACAATTAGAAACAATGCGCTGCTTGATCTCTTCGGTAACATGCAGGTCATAACGTTCAACTGCGAATTTGCCTACCACGTCATAAACTTCCTGCACCAGGTCGCTCAGGCTGCGGCCGGTTTTGGCCATCGACTCCCAGATCATTAAACCGATCCAAATACCGTCGCGCTCGGGGATATGGCCATTAACGGCGATACCGCCTGATTCTTCGCCGCCTACCATAAAGGGTTTGCCCGAATTCACGATCAGGTCGCAAATATATTTAAAGCCGATCTTGGTAACCGTGTTGTTTAATCCGTAAGCATCGCAAAGTTTCTGAATCTTGCTGGTGCAGGAGAAGGTTGAATAAACCTCGCCGCGCTCGCCCTTAACTTTATATAGGTAATGGATGAGCAGCAGCAGGATATGGTGCGAATCGACAAAGTTTCCATCCTGGTCGTACAGGCCGATGCGGTCGGCATCGCCGTCGGTAACCAGGCCCGACGCGATCTCACCCTCGGATAGTTTGATAATCTCTTCAAATTCTTTCAGGTTACGTTGTATTGGCTCAGGCGCCTGCCCGTCAAAACCGGGATTGGCGTCGCAATGCAGGAAAGTGATATCAGGAAACAGCCTGCGCATTACATTTTGCCCGGCGCCGTACATTGCATCGTAGGCCCAAACCAGCCCGCTGTCGCGAATGGCAGGGATATCAAAGCTTTTTTCGGCATGTTCAACGTACATGTCCTCCAAATCGATAAATTCAATGATACCGTCTTTTTCATAATCTTTAACCGATTTCAAATTAAGATCGATCGTATCCGGAATGATCGATTCAACAGCTTCGATATCATCCGGGGTAGCCGGTCCGCCATAGAAAGCTTTTATCTTATACCCGTTGTATGATGGGGGATTATGACTGGCTGTAATGATGATCCCTGCCGATGCCCCTGTACGAACGGTGCCCAGGGAAATCATCGGGGTGGAGATAAACGAATTGGATGCGCGGTAAACTTTTACGCCTTGCGAGGCCAGCACACAAGCGGTAACATCAGCAAACATCGGCCCTGCAAAACGCGGGTCGCAGCCCACTACGGCCGAGGGCTTTTCGAAAGCCTTGTTTAGCCATAGCGCAGTGGCGTAGGCTACGCGTTTCACGTTCTCGACAGTATAATCGTCAGCGATGATGGCTCGCCAGCCATCGGTACCAAATTTAATTTTATTCATATTTAGATATAAGTGGTTTAAATCCTATTTTTAGCGCCTCAAAATTGATACAAGAATATCAATCATTTGCGGTAAAAGTAAAGAAAAAATGAAAGTTTTGAAATTTGGCGGTACTTCGGTCGGAACTCCTGAAAGGATGAAGAAACTGCTGGATATTATTGACCCTGCCGAAAGGCAGGTGGTAGTGCTGTCGGCCGTATCCGGCACCACAAACAGTTTGGTTGAAATTGGACAAGCCTACCTTTCAGGGGATAAGCAAAAGGCTGCTGAATTAATTAAGCTGCTTAAAGGCAAATACGAAGTATTTATAAGCCAGCTATATGTTAATCCTCAATACCTGGAGCAAGGTAAGGAGGTAATTAATTATCATTTTGGCTTATTGAGCCAGTTGGCCAACGATTTATTTACCAGCATTGAAGATAAAGTAATACTGGCCCAGGGCGAATTGCTTTCAACGACTTTATATCATGTGTACCTGAAAGAAATTGGCATACCGTCTGTCTTGCTGCCTGCGCTCGATTTTATGAAGATTGATGAGGACAATGAGCCGATGGTCGGCTATATCACGGATCACTTAACCCCGTTGCTGGAAGCTCATTCCGATAACAAACTATTTATTACCCAGGGTTATATTTGCCGCAACAGTTATGGCGAAATTGATAACCTGCGTAGGGGAGGCAGCGATTACACGGCATCACTTATTGGCGCCGGTATCCGCAGCGAAGAAGTGCAGATATGGACGGATATTGACGGCATGCACAACAATGATCCGCGGATTGTAAAAGGTACGATGCCTATTGCCCGGCTGAGTTTTGACGAGGCGGCTGAGCTGGCCTATTTTGGCGCCAAGATATTGCATCCGCAAAGCGTATTTCCGGCACAAAAATACCGCATCCCGGTGCGGCTGCTCAACACCATGGATCCGACAGCTCCCGGCACGCTGATCACCAACACAAGCGAAAAAGACCGGATCAAATCCATTGCCGCTAAAGATGGCATCACCGCGATAAAAATACAATCCAGCCGCATGTTGCTGGCTTACGGTTTTTTACGCCGTGTTTTCGAGGTTTTTGAGCGATATAAGACCTCGATAGATATGATCACCACATCGGAAGTTGCTGTTTCGCTTACCATTGATGATACCACTTATCTGGATGATGTGATCAAAGAACTGGAAACCTTCGGAAGTGTAGAACTCGATAAGAACCAAACTATTATTTGTGTTGTGGGCGATTTTGGAGCCGAGAAGCATGGGTACGCGGCGAGGGTGCTGGAAGCGGTTAAGCATATCCCATTGAGGATGATATCATACGGCGGCAGCGAAAATAATATGTCGCTGCTGATAAGCACCGAAGATAAGACGGAGACTTTAAGGAGCCTGCATAACAGGCTGTTTTAAACCCCAACCCCCTCTAAATCTCCCGCTGAAGGGGGAGACTTTAAAAGGGCAGCGGTCAAAAGATTGCACGCGGATGGTGCCGGGCTATCGTTATTAACTAAAAAATACAAAGTCTGCCCCTTCAGGGGAGATTTAGTGGGGGTTAAATGTTCAACAATACTATCATAGATCGTTTTAAAGGGTTAGAAACGCCGTTTTACTATTACGACCTTAATATTCTGCGGGAGACGTTGGATGCCTGCACCAACGCTTCGGCAAAATACGGGTTCCATGTGCATTACGCCATGAAGGCTAATTTTAACACGAAGGTGCTGGATATGATCCAGTCGTACGGCATTGGGGCCGACTGTGTAAGCGGCAATGAAGTAAAGGCGGCCATCGAACATGGTTTTGGAAAAGAAAAGATCGTATTTGCCGGAGTAGGTAAATCTGATAAAGAGATCAACCTGGCGCTGGACGCTGATATTTTTTGTTTCAATGCGGAATCGGTACAGGAGCTTTTCATCATCAATGACCTCGCGAAAGCAAAAAATAAAACTGCGGCTATTGCTATACGCATTAACCCGAATGTGGATGCCCACACTCATCATTTTATAACTACGGGGCTTGACGAAAACAAATTCGGCATTAACAGCTGGCAGCTGCCCGAGGTGGTGGACGCCTTGCGGAAATGCCCTAACCTTAAGTTCTTAGGCATACATTTCCATATTGGCTCGCAAATTACGGATATGGAGGTGTACAAGAACCTGTGCACGCGCATCAACGAAATGCAAGATTGGTTTACCGACCACGGGTTTGAACCGAAAATTTTGAATACCGGCGGTGGCCTGGGGGTTGATTACCACAATCCCGATACCAATAACATCGCCGATTTTGAAAGCTATTTTAAAGTTTTTAAAGACTTTTTAAATGTACGGCCAGGGCAGGAAGTTCACTTTGAGCTGGGCCGGGCGCTGGTGGCGCAATGCTCAGCATTGATCTCAAGGGTGCTGTACGTGAAGAACGGGCAGAAGAAAAACTTCCTGGTGCTGGATGCAGGCATGACGGAATTGATCCGCCCGATGCTGTACCAGGCGTATCACCAGATTGAGCGATTAGCGGTTAGAGATCAGAGATTAGAAGAAGGCACCACGGGCACCGACCGCCAACCGCCCACTGCCAACTACGAACTGCCAACTGCGCACTACGACATCGTCGGTCCGATATGTGAAAGCACCGACTGTTTTCAAAAGGATGTGGAAATGCCCGAATCTCATCGCGGCGACCTGATCGCTATACGCACTACCGGCGCTTACGGCGAGGTGATGGCCTCCGCATATAACCTGCGGGATAGGGTAGGGAGTGTGTATTCAGAATAATCTCAAAATTTTAACCCAAATCGAATAAAGATATTTTCCCCCGCTTCAAACGTACCAAAGTAACGTTTGATCTTAAAAAAATAACTCACTTTTGGATATAGCTCGTGGAAAAGCTTGCCCGTGCCGCTCCGGTCGGTAGCGCTTGTATAATAGGTATCGAATAAATCATTGTGGCCTACTGTGGTCCCAATAAATCCGCGTATGCCATGTTGAAAATCCGGGTTATTGACATTATGAAACAGCACTTCAGTAGTAAGTCCGATGGAAAAAAGGTCTGTTCTTGGGTCCACGTAAAAGTCAGGCTGCCCTATTACCGACCGCCTGAAGGTGGCGTAATCGCCGAATTCATGGCTGTAGGCCATTTCTATACCGATGAACCTGAAATCTGTCCGGCCTGAGTTTACAAAAAAGTTAGCGCTTGCCCTGCCGCCCACCGCACCGAAAAATCGATCCGAAAAGTAATTGGCCTGACCTTTTGAAATGGCGCTGTTCTGGTAATCTCCAAAAACGCCAAATGCGCCATAGGCCAGGTTAAAATTGTCGAACACATGCCCCCGGCTGATGTTGGCCTGCCCGCTTACCAGCAGATCATCATAATTTGCATTGCTGTAGCCGTTAAAACCGGCCGAAGCATAGGTAGCAGATTTCACCGAATCAAAAGATGCCGGCTTGGGTTGGTAGGCGATGTCCTGGTGATAAAGTGCCGGTGTATACACTTTTGAACAGGACGCGAACAATATCGCGCCAGCCAATAAAGTTAATAGTTGTTTCAGGTTCATATATTAGGCGAATTTAGCTAATATACGCGATTACGTGACCGACTGTAACAAAAACGACAATAATTTACCCGCTATGAAAAAAGCTATCGTGCTTGGCGCCACCTCAGGGATCGGAAAGGAACTTGCACTTATTTTGTCCGAAAACGGCTATAAGGTAGGTATTACAGGCCAGCGGGACCAGTTGCTGCTCAACCTGCAAGCCACAAAGCCTGAAAGTTTTGCTGTATCCTGTTTTGACGTTACAGATGTTGAAAATCTGCCGGATTATTTGCAAAAACTTAAGGAAGAACTTGGCGGACTTGACCTGCTGGTGCTAAGTTCAGGAACAGGCAAAATTAACCCCACGTTGGATACTGCTATCGAACAGCAAACTAATCAGGTGAATGTGATCGGTTTTACCGCCGTCGCCAACTGGGCTTTTGGCTATTTTGATCAACAGGGCTACGGTCAATTTGCGGCCATCACATCAGTTGCCGCCATCAGGGGTAGTCGGCACGCGCCGGCTTACAATGCTTCAAAAGCCTACCAGGTTAGTTACCTGGAGGGTTTGCGGCAAAGAGCGTTCAATCTGAAAAAGGAAATACAAATCACGGACATAAGGCCTGGATTTGTTGATACCGCTATGGCGGCTGGAAACGTCTTCTGGATGGCGCCGGCTGACAAGGCCGCCCGGCAGATATACAGGGCCATTAAAAGTAAAAGGAATATCGTTTACGTGACCCGTCGCTGGCGGCTCATTGCCTTTTTGATGCGGTTGATTCCCGGATTTTTATTTAAGCGTTTGTAAAAGCCAATAAATATTTACAATTTAGATGTTCAACACAAAACATAATACCATGAGCCCTAAAGTTTTACTGCGGATTTCGGCTGTATCTATTTTTATTAACGCGGCCTTTCATGTTTATACACAATTACAATGGAAGTCCCTCGCCGATCCTGGATCGGCGGCTGTGGTAAACCAACTGCCTGCAGCAAAAATTTCGATGATGGGTGCAAACCACAGCCCGGCCGAATATTTTGACGGCTATGGCTATATTATAGCCATATTCCTGGCGCTGGTAGGTGCTTTGCTTTGGGCCCTCAGCGATATTTCTGAAAAATTTCCTGCGCCTGGCCTCAAACTCCTCATTCCACTGGTCCTTTTCCTTATCGTGTTGTTTTTTTACACGCTCATCTTATTCATCCCGGTTGAGGCTATTTTTAGCGCCATTGCCAGCGCACTATGCACCCGTGCCATTGTTCTGCTGCACGGCGGGCATCTGGACTTTCATTTGAGTAAAACAGGGGAATAAAAATCTTTTTGTATTAAAAATAGCGCCTTCATAAAAATAAATTTAATTTTCAATAAATTTTGAAAGTTTAATAAATTAAGTATATTTGTTCATGTTTTAAAAGAGGGATTTTAACATGGAAAAGTATACATCAGCGCTTAAGCTGCTGATCCGCTTAGCAGGTCTGGCGCAAATAGTTCTGGCGATAGGAAGCCTTTTTATTCCAAAGATTTTAAAATGGCGAACCGAACTGGCAAAAACCGCGCCGCTCATCAAGCAAATGTTTTGGGTTTATGCCGCGTATATTTTTGTCATCAATTTATGCTTCGGCCTGGTATCGTTATGCTATGCCGGTGATCTGATAGATCATTCCCGGCTAGCCACACTTTTGAGTGGGTTTATCGCCCTGTATTGGGTATCGCGGGTGTTAATACAGTTTTTTTATTTCGACCGGCAGAATTTTCCCACCGGGCGATGGCACAAGGCAGGCGAGATATTGCTGGTGCTGGTGTTTGTATTTACAAGCCTGGTTTACAGTTGGGCCGTTTATAATAACTTTCAACTTCGGGGATGAAACCGCCGATCAACGATATCATCTTGCTTGTGATGATTAACCTCGTATTGGTTGTTGCCGGCTTTTTCGTTGTCAGGCAAAAAGCAATTTTAATTGCCTGGTTGCTTTTTGGGGTGAGTATAACGGCTGTATTTTTGATTTTCAGGAGCGAGCACCCGGTGATCAAAATGCTGGCGATCATCGCCGTTACTTTTACGGCAATGAAATTGGTGGTGGTGCCGCTCGAATACGCCGGCAAACATTTCAATCTTTTTTTTAAACAATGGCTTATGTTTGCCTGCGGCTGGGCGGGTATGCGGGCCCGGCCATTTGCCACACTTGGCGGCAAGGCATTGCCAGGCGCAGGTCGGATGATCTGGTTCGGGGCAAGCAGGCTTGTTCTCGGGGTTTTGCTCATATTGGGTGCGCACGGATTGGTCCGGCTTCAGTTAAATGCTGAAATAATCCGTGTTATAGTAAGTGTTATTTTGCTTACCGGCCTAAGCCTCATCCTGCACTTCGGCGTGCTCAGCATCAGTGCCGGTATGTGGCGGCTATCCGGTGCAAATACCTATTTACTATTCAGACAACCCACCAGGGCACTTAGCCTGACCGAATTTTGGGGCAAGCGTTGGAATTTAGCATTCAGCGAAATGACAGCTATCTCCATATTCCGCCCGCTTCGTAATAAATTAGGAAAGCCTGCCGCTTTCATGATTGCTTTTATTTTCTCAGGCATCCTTCATGAGCTGGCGCTGAGCTTGCCGGTAAATAGCGGCTACGGTCTGCCCACTTTGTACTTTATTTTGCAAGGCTTGCTGGTTCTTCTGGAAAAGTGGCTGAATGCTCGTCACCGGAATTTTTTAGCAAATAAACTGGTCGCCAAAGTTTGGCTGTTCTTTTGGTTGGTGCTTCCCGCGCCGTTATTATTCCACACACAGTTCATTAAACAAATTGTATGGCCGCTGGCCGGGTTAAAATTTCTTTAAGCAGCCGAATCTGAAATAACTGCAATCGATTGCCACATAAAATGTAAAAACTACAATTATTCTTTTATTAGTACAAACAATTGCTTTAATTTACAGCCAGATTTCGCAATTTTTAAACCAGCCTGACGGATGAGCAAAGACCATTTTGTAATCGGTGTTGATTATGGCACCGATTCGGTACGATCAGTAATTGTTGATGTAAGTAACGGTCGGGAGCTGGCCTCATCGGTTTTCATGTATCCACGCTGGCAGCAGGGTTTATATTGCGATGCCGGGCAAAACCAATTCAGGCAGCATCCATTGGATTACGTTGAGGGCCTGGAATTTACCATCAAAGATTGTATCAAAAAGGCCGGCGGCGCATCCGTTGCGTCAGCGATAAAAGCTATTTCTATCGATACCACCGGCTCGACACCTGTTGCAGTTAATGAACAGGGGGTACCGCTTTCATTGGTACCCGGATTCGAAAATAATCCTAATGGCATGTTTGTGTTGTGGAAAGACCACACGTCGGTTAAAGAAGCCGCGGAAATTAACCTGCATGCCACCAGGTTTAACACCAATTACCTGCAATATGTAGGCGGCATTTATTCTTCGGAATGGTTTTGGGCCAAACTGCTGCACATTTTAAGGGCTGATGAAAAAATAAGGCCGGCCTGTTATTCGTGGGTTGAGCATTGCGACTGGATACCTTTTCTGCTCACCGGCGGACAACATGTAAAAGACATGAAGCGGGGCAGATGCTCAGCCGGTCATAAGGCTTTATGGGCAGCCGAATACGGCGGATTACCCCCTGAGGAGTTTTTCTCTTCGCTCGACCCGGTTTTAAAAAGCTTCAGAGCAAGATTATTTGAAGATACTTATACATCGGACGTGCCCGCCGGCAATTTAAGCGCGGGATGGGCGGAACGGTTAGGATTAAGTACTGACGTGGTGATAGGTGTTGGCGCCTTCGATGCGCATATGGGCGCGGTTGGCGGGCAAATAGAACCGTATCACCTCAGCAAGGTGATGGGAACATCTACCTGCGATATGCTGGTGGCGCCGATGGCCGACTTGCAGGGCAAACTGATCAAGGGCATCTGCGGGCAGGTGGACGGCTCGGTGATCCCGGGGATGCTGGGCCTTGAGGCCGGACAATCAGCCTTCGGCGATACCTACGCCTGGTTTAAAAACCTGCTATCATGGCCGCTTAACGAATTGCTTAACCAATCGAAGTTGATAGATACCCAGACTGCCCGGGCGCTAAAAAGCGAAATGGCGGCAAAGATCATTCCTGAATTGAGCCGGCAGGCAGCGTTATTACCATTGGATGAAAATGCCGAACTTTCGGTCGACTGGCTGAACGGACGCCGGACGCCGGATGCCAACCAGGAGCTGAAAAGTGCCATCGCCGGCCTGAGTTTGGGCAGTGATGCGCCCCGTATTTTCAGAGCGTTGGCCGAAAGCACCTGTTTTGGGGCCAAAAGTATTGTCGACAGGTTCAATAGCGAAGGTGTGCCGGTAAAAGGTTTGATCGGGATAGGAGGGGTGGCCAAAAAGTCGCCGTATATAATGCAGATGATGGCGGATGTTTTGCAGATGCCCATCCGCATCCACCAGTTTGAGCACACCTGCGCGTTGGGGGCGGCGATGTTCGCAGCGACTGCGGCAGGGATTTATCCAAAGGTCGAAGATGCCATGGCAGCGATGGGCGGCGGATTTGATGTGGAGTATCAGCCTGACAAACAAAACGCTGATTTGTATGCCAGGCGCTATAAAAAATATGTGCAATTAGGGAAATTTGTCGAGAACCCACAGATTTGACAGTATTGTAAATTTGTCAATTCCAACCGATTAATAAAAAATGAGCAAGTACGACCATATCCAAAAACAGGCCTATAAAGCTAACATGGAACTTCCGCGCTTAAACCTGGTGATCTTTACCTTCGGCAACGTCAGCGCCGCAGATCGCGACCTGGGTGTTTTTGCCATTAAACCCAGCGGCGTGCCCTATGAAGACCTGTCGCCGGAAAAGATGGTGATCGTTGATTTTGAGGGAAAGATAGTGAAAGGCAAATTGCGCCCGTCATCCGATACTAAAACGCATGCAGTGTTGTACAAGGAGTGGCCCGAAATAGGAGGGATATGTCACACCCATTCCACCTACGCTACCGCCTGGGCGCAATCGCAGCGGTGTATACCCATCTATGGCACCACCCATGCCGATCATAAAACCGTTGATATCCCCTGCGCCCCACCGATGCACGACGACATGATCCGGGGCGATTACGAGTACCAAACAGGCTACCAGATCATCGATCACCTGAAAGAGTTGGGCTTGAGCTACCACGAAGTTGAAATGATACTGGTAGGCAACCATGCACCCTTTACGTGGGGAAAAACAGCCGACAAAGCCGTTTACAACAGCGCCGTCCTCGAATCCATCGCACAGATGGCGTATTTAACGGAACAGATCAACCCAAAAGCGGCAAGGCTGAAAGATTCGCTCATCAAAAAACACTACGAACGCAAGCACGGACCGGATTCGTATTATGGACAATAGAGAGGTGAAAGGAGAAAGGTAAAAGGCGAAAGGTTCACAACTCACTAATTAAAAACTCAATAATTCAGTAACTCAGTAACTAAAAGCTAACAATGATAGATTTAAAACAGTTCGAAATTTGGTTCGTTACCGGGAGCCAGCATTTATACGGGGAAGAAACGCTATTGAAAGTTGCTGAACACTCGGCGCAGATCGCAAAATCATTTAATACCAGTGCGCAGATCCCGGTGCGGGTTGTTTTTAAGCCGACTGTAAAATCGACCGAAGAAATATATAAAGTGTGCCAGGAAGCCAACACGGCTAATAACTGCATTGGCATTATTGCCTGGATGCATACCTTTTCGCCGGCCAAAATGTGGATTGGAGGGCTGAAGATATTGCAGAAGCCGCTGATGCACCTGCACACGCAATTTAACCGCGATATCCCCTGGAACAGCATCGACATGGATTTTATGAACCTGAACCAAAGCGCCCACGGCGACCGGGAGTTCGGCTTTATCATGTCGCGGATGCGGCTGAACCGTAAAGTGATTGTTGGCCATTGGGAAGACAGCGGCGTTTTAGGGCAGATCGGCGCCTGGTGCCGGGTAGCTGCAGGCTGGCACGATTGGCAGGGCGCACGTTTTGTGCGCTTTGGCGATAATATGCGCTTTGTGGCGGTAACCGATGGCGATAAGGTGGAGGCGGAACTAAAATTTGGCTATTCGGTAAATACGCACGGTGTTGGCGATTTGGTGAAGGTGATCAATGATATGAGCGATGCAGAAACCGACAAGCTGATAGCCGAATATGAAGAGCAGTATGCAGTAGTCCCATCGTTGCACAAAGGCGGCGCGCATTACAGCTCGATGCAGGCGGCGGCAAGGATAGAGCTTGGCCTGGCCGCGTTTTTAAAAGATGGCAATTACAAAGGCTACACCGATACTTTTGAAGACCTGCACGGCCTGCTGCAGCTTCCGGGTATCGCTTCACAGCGCCTGATGGGCCAGGGTTATGGCTTCGGGGCCGAGGGCGACTGGAAAACTGCCGCCCTGGTTCGCGCCATGAAGGTAATGGGCAGCGGTCTGGCCGGCGGCAATTCCTTTATGGAAGATTATACCTACCATTTCGACCCCAAAAACCAAATGGTATTGGGCTCGCACATGCTGGAGATCTGCGAATCCATCGCCGATGGCAAGCCCAAATGCGAAATACACCCACTGGGCATCGGCGGCAAGGCCGACCCGGTTCGCCTGGTGTTTAACGTGGCCGGCGGGCCTGCCTTAAATGCCTCCGTGATCGATATGGGTAACCGGTTCCGGTTACTGGTAAACGAAGTTGAAGGCGTTGCACCGGAGCACGATCTGCCTAAGCTGCCGGTCGCGCGCGTACTGTGGAAACCCTACCCGGATATGCAAACCGGCTGCGCGGCCTGGATTCTGGCAGGGGGCGCACACCATACCTGCTACAGCCAAAACCTTAGTTCAGAACAGCTGGCCGATTTTGCCGAGATGGCGGGCATCGAGTTTGTACTTATCGGCAAGGACACCAGGCTGCACCAATTGAAGAAGGAACTGCAATGGAGCGAAGTGTATTATAAATAAAAACTGCCGAGCTTTTGTCGTCTGCATCTATGCACGCAGGGCAACATTGGAACATGATCTAAATCAACTTATGTATAAACGCTTCAGCAAAATCGGGCGCAAAATGGACGATGTTTTGCAGGTGCGCAAACTCCTCCGGCCGATGGGTGGTAGTGATGATTACAGCCTTCATGCCTGCGTTTGCGGCGGTTTCGACGCCTTTGGGTACGTCTTCAAATACCAGGCAATCGGTTGCTGGTACACCCAGCAATTCCGCTGCTTTTAAAAATGTTTCGGGATGTGGTTTGCTAAAAACTACATCGTCCGCACTTACAATCGCCTTGAAAAAGTGCCGGATGTTTAAATTGTCCAGCACAAAATCAATATTGATGGGAATTGCCGCTGTACCAATGGCCATAGGTATGCCTGCCTCGTAAGCCTGAGCTAAAAAGTCAAAAAGTCCCGGGATCAAATCAAGGTGCGGCAGGAACTCCCGCTGGTATTTCTTTTCTTTTTCAATAGATATTCGGTCCATTTCGTCGGCAGTAAACCTGCCCGGGCCAAACATCCTTACCAGCACCTCCTGGTTTTTACCGTACATCTGCGGTTTTACTTCGTCTAAAGTAAAATTGCCGCCAAGTTCCTCGTTCAACAGGCTATGCCAGGCTTTGGTATGGTAAGGCATATCGTTTACCATGGTGCCGTTCAAATCGAAAATAAAGGCCTTCATATAGTCTGTTGTTAATCCGCAATATTAAGCAACGACAAACAGTGGCGATAACAAGTGTTGATAAAAATGTTGTTTTTTTTAAATCTGAACTGTAACGAGTGACGTAATTCAATCGTAATTGTATTTGATAGTAAAACAATAGTTTGCCGGCCCCGCACTACCATGAAAGACATTAAGAAGTGGCTAAAAAATTAAGGACACAGTGATGGAGTGATAAGTGCGATTAATTTCTTTTTAGCGAAAGCCCAGTTAGCTGATCGAGCTTTGGGCTTTTTTCTTTGGGGGAAGTCCGGAAGTCCGAAAGATGATTTTTCAGTTCGAAAGACGATTAGCGGCGCGGTACATTGCTCCGGCTGCCATCTTGCCAACTTTTTATCTTCCGGACTTTCCGACTTTCGGACTTCCAGCCGCTTTCCGACTCAAGCACTTGCGATATCGAATATTATCCCTACCTTAGCGCCCTTAATAAATAAAATAATGCAAGAAGGAACAGTTAAATTTTTTAACACAACAAAAGGTTTTGGTTTTATTACACCCAATGGTGGCGGCCAGGACGTATTTGTGCACACATCAGGCCTGATCGATGAGATCCGCGAAAACGACAAAGTAGAATTTGAAGTTGAAAACGGCAGAAAAGGCGTTAACGCGGTAAATGTAAAAGTTGTTTAATTATAATATTTAAACATTAATCGTTACCAGCGCCCGTTCAACAAAACGGGCGCTTTTTTTTGAGTTAGATTTAGGTGGTTATGCAGGCTGGCATTGTTATTGTTCCTTTATAGTATCTACAAAAAAACAAAACCATGAAAGATACAAGCAGAATTATAGCGGCGTTATTAATTGGCGCTGCGGCGGGTGCGGCTTTAGGATTATTGCTGGCGCCCGAAAAAGGTGAAACCCTGCGCGAAGGTATAGCCGATCATATCAATGATTTGCTCGACAGCGCGAAAGACGCCATGATGTCAAGGGCGAATGATATTAAGCAGTATGGCAGCGGTTTATACGATAAGGCCAAATCGAAATTTGACGAAACTGAAAATGACCTCAACGAACATAAAGGCAGAATTGCCGAAGATGTACGGGCAAAAGGACGTGCCCTTAAAGACCAGGCACAAAGTAAAATTAATGAAGGTAAGGCGCACATAAAAAACGGTTCGAACGAAGTTACGGACCATGTTCAAAAAGCGTTATAAAACACTTTCCCCGAAAAAAACCCGGCTGTTTACCGGGTTTTTTTGTTTTGCACGTGACGTAAAATGGTGCCTGGCCGGCAATGTCCGGACATAAACTGTCTATTTTGCTGACCATTTATTATCACTTTCGTTGGCATCCATAAAAATGCCGCCGTCAATTTTTACCGATTTTATGGTCTTTTTGGTTTTGATATGCACAACCATGTGTTTTTGATTGCGCTGCCAAACGGCCGGTGTTTGATGGAAGGTGTCGGTCTTTTTGTCAGCATCGGTGTACGTCACATCAAAAGGAATCGCATAACCGCCGATGTTTTTAATCGACAGCTCGTAACCGTCCGCCACCTTTTTTACCGATTCCAGTTTTAGGTCGATATAGCCGTTGGTAAAAAACCAGTTATTGAAAAACCAGTTCAGGTTGCGCCCTGAGCCAGTACTCATCGAGTTAAAATAATCCCACGGGATGGGGTGCTTTCCGTTCCAGTTGTCCATATAAGTATGCAGCGCCTTTTTAAATAGCTCATCGCCCAGCATATCTTTTAATGCAAAATAACTTAGGGATGGCTTACCGTATGAGTTGTTGCCATAACCCTGCCTTAACTCGCTGGATGGGGTAATGATCGGAAGATCTTCCATGGTCGAACGGTCCTGTATCCACCGGCTGATCCGGAAGTTTTTATACAAAGCGTCAGCCTTTTCCTGGCCTACTTCCGATGTGCCTATTAGGCGTTCAAAGGTTGTTGCCCATCCTTCGTCCATAAAAGCATAGCGGCTTTCGTTTATCCCCATGTAAAAAGGGAAATAAGTGTGCGCTATCTCATGATCCTGTACAAATTGCGAAAACTTGATGTCGTTGGTGTGGCTGTCGTTCACCATCATCGGGTACTCCATATCGGCAAAACCCTCAAAGGATGTCATCTTGGGGAAAGGGTAGGGTACACCCGGCCAGTTATGTGATAACCAGCTCAGCGAATTTCGACCCGCCTGCACTGCGTGATGAAAATCGGCAGACTTATCATTAAAAGCCGACTGCATGCTGGCACGCCGCCCGGTTGCATCGTCAACAACGGCGCTGGCAGCATCCCAGTCATAATGATCGCTGACACCAACGGCCATATCGCTGACATTGGTGGCAGTCCACGTCCAGGTATTCATATCGTTCTGAGCTGTTACCGCTTTTTTTGCAATATCCTCCTGCGTTGCGATGTGAATGGTTGAGTCGCTGGTGAACGATTCCGCCAGCCTTTTTGCATATTCCGGCTGTAGTACCGTTTGGGCGTTGGTTAGGGTACCGGTGGCCCAAACCATAAAGTTTTTGGGTACGGTAACGTTCAGCACATAATCATTAAAATCGTTATAAAATTCCTGAGCATCCAAAAACGCCAGCCGGTCCCATCCATTGTAATCATCATAAACCGAGACCCGCGGATAAAAGTAGGCGATATAAAAGCTGGTCGAGTCGATAATACCCTCGCGTCCTGGCCCCTTCGCTAAATCGTAATGCCAGGTAATATCCAGCTTAACCGAATCGTGCGGCATCAATGCCTTATCCAGCCCAACAAATTGGTTGGTAGATGAAGCCGTTTTATTGTTCCAGCCTTTTTTGTTTCCATTGACGCTAAACTCGTCAACCTGTATTCCTTCCGTTAAATAATTATCCGGAGCGTTCCCGGCCCGGGCCGCACCGGGCCGGTGGATATTCATAATCAGTTTCATATTCAACTGGCGCAGGGTATCGGGACTGTTGTTAAACCAGGTGATCGTTTCGTGTCCTTTAACCCTCGGGCTTGGCGGCGCCACAGTGATTGAAATGTTGTAATGACCATGGCACAGCCAATAATTTTTACCGGGTTTGCCATCCATTGAGCGGGTTCCCCTGTCATAAGCACGCTGAACATCACGCGGCGTATAAAGATCCTGTGCCTGCGCCATTGTTAGCAGGAGGCAGGACAGCACGAAAAGTATGATCGATTTGCACATTTTTATAAAAATTTAGCTGTAAAGTAAAAACAAATTATTCAAAACCGGTACAACTAACCGTCATATTGGCGTACCTTTTAACGCTTAACCCCTAATTTTCAACGCTTTGATTTTTATAAATCTCCAATTGCAACTTATTTGCAAAAAAAAGCGTTCAACTATTTGTAGTAAAATAAATAATTTTTTACTTTGCAGCAGTTATTTTAATAGGGGTATTAAATAACTAATTTGTAGCCACCTGCCTTCGGGCGGGTGGTTTTTTGTTTTTAATAAATATGAAATATAAGCTGGGAGATTTTGTGCGTTTTGTGGACGAGAAGCTGGAGGGCTTTGTTACCCGCATTATTGACGATCAGATGATCGGTGTAACTACCGAGGACGATTTTGAAATACCAGTGCTGGCCAGCAAGGTAACTTCGGTACATGGTTACCAGCCGCCTGGCGCTGTTACAGAAACCAGTGCAGAGGCGCCGGTGCGGGTCGGCGAATTTGTCGCCCGGGGTGTTTTTGTTGCGGTGGTACCCGATCCCAAAGCAAATTCTGTCGTCCATTTTTATTTTGTGAACGAGACATCCTTTCAACTGCTAGCTTCGCTGACAACCGAAAAGCAGGATCATTTTAAAGGAGAATTTGCAGGAATTATTCAACCCGGATCAGCAGAAAAAATTTATTCCGCCCAGCTGGCCGACCTGCAGCTTTGGCCGAAATTTATTTTTGGCGTCATCTTCCACACCGAACAAAATGTAAAACCACCTGAACCCATTAATATCAGCGAGAAATTTAAGGCAAAGGATTTTTCAGGTACAAAGAAACATATCCCTATTTTAAAACAACAAGGCTGGCTTGTCCGGTTGGACGAACCGGAAATGGTTATCGACGCGCAAAAATTAAAGGAAAGTTTTTATAAAACGCCTGACAAAAAAGCGACCGTGGACAAACCATCAAAAGAGATCGATCTTCACATTGAAAAACTGCGTAACGACTACCAGTTCATCAGTAACGCAGAAATAATGAAGATCCAGCTTGATCATTTCCACAAAATGCTGGATTCAGCGATCGTACATCAATTGCCCGAGATCGTTTTTATTCACGGCGCAGGCAATGGCACATTACGTCACGAGATCCAGAAAACGTTGAGCAAACATCCAAAGGTGCAAACGTTTATGGATGCACAAAAGGAAAAATTTGGTTACGGCGCCACGAGGGTGATGTTGAAATGATAAACCCGTAGGGGCGTCCCTTGTGGGCGCCCTCACCATGCGCCTAGCTCCGCAATGCCATGCCGATTCCTGTGACGCGGTTTCGTTGTTTTTAGAAAAAACCGTTTTGCCGACCTGCGTAGTCCGTTACAGCCGTTCAAATCCAGGGCGGCCACAAGGGCCGCCCCTGCGAAGGGACAATCATTGACACGCCATTATTTTATCAAAAAACAGCCTAACTTTACACCGAAATATTTACCCATGGATAAACGCCTTTTATTGGTTTTGCTGTTTTTAACAGCATGCTGCGCCTCTTTTGCCCAGGAAGTAAGATATGTGATCAAACACAACGACTGGGACCCCGATTCGCTCGGGACACATCGGGTAGTGCTTACGGTGGCTAATCCCTCGCTGCGCGTTGCCAAAGCGCTGATCACCTGGAGGAGGAACGATTTCCATCCGGAACTAAAAGACATCATCGTTGTCGACTCGGCCACCAGCAAAATAATTTCAAATGTGTACGTAGGAGCGATCAACCGCGAAGCATGTATTTTATATTTTGAACCCAAGCCGCACAATAGCAAATACTTTGTTTATTACCTGCCATATAAGATCGACCGGAAATCAAACTATCCGAATGCCAAATATTTAACGGCGGACAAAACAGCACCCGCCGATTGGCAGCAGCTAACCGCTGACGAAGCAAACGTTACAAAAGCCAGCGTGGATTGCATCGAAGAAATTAACGCGATGAATAGCTTTTATCCGATGGAAGTGATCGCCACCGAAGCAGAAACTACCGACCTGATCCACAAAAATGCAGGTAAATCGTACCTGGTTTTCCCGGAAGACAGGCTGCATTCAATACGTATGAAACACGATCTGCCACAGCGCTGGATTATTAGCGGTGTTAAAGGTGTATTTAATGGTGAGACAAAAAAAGGCGAAAACTACGCTTACCAGTTGGGGATATATCCTGTGGCTAAAAACCTGGAGGACGTAAAAATCAAATTCTCAGACCTGAAAAACGAGGCCGGCCAGGTAATACCGGCTAAAATAATGTCGTGCCTGAATACCGGCGGAACCGATTTTAAAGGTGAGAAATTTTCAAAAAAGGTTGATGTTGCTAAAGGAGACGTGCAGGCAATGTGGTGCCTTGTTGATATCCCCGCTGCGATTGCGCCCGGTGTTTATGAAGGAACCGTAGCCGTATCTGCAAAAAATGCGGAGAATACAAGCATCGGTGTCCGGATAAAAGTCGGTAGCGAAACAGCGGTAAAAGCCGGTGTTAACGAACCCTGGAAACAAACCCGTTTAACCTGGTTAAACTCCACGCTGGCACAAAAAAATGACGTGATCAAGCCTTATACACCCCTTGTGGTAAAAGGCAATTCAATTGCTTTATTAGGGCGAAAGGTAATGTTGGATAAAAATGGCTTTCCGCAAAAAATTGAAACCTTTTTTACGCCGGAAATGACCTCGTTTTCGGCGAAGCCGAAAGAAGTTGTTGCCAGCCCTTTAACTTTTGTGGCCGAAAATGCAGCCGGGAAGGAGACCTGGACAACCAAAGGCCTGAAGTTTACTGAAACTCAACCAGGCACAGTAAAATGGGAGGCCATAAATACTTCGGCCGACCTGCAAATGGAAGTCAACGGCTCAATTGAGTTTGATGGTTTTGTATCGTACACTGTAAAAGTGACCGCGCTCAAGGATGCCGATCTGAACGATATCAGGATGGAAATACCTTTTAACAAAGCATCGTCTAAATATATTATCGGGCTGGATTTAAAAGGGGAGACAAGGCCGACGAACTATTCCTGGAAATGGGACGTAGCCCGCAAAAACCAGGATGGCGCCTGGCTGGGTGATGTGAACGCCGGCTTGCAGTTTTCGCTCAGGGACGAAAATTATATTCGTCCTTTGAATACCAATTTCTACCTGCAAAAACCCCTGCTGCTGCCAACCTCGTGGGGGAATGACAATAAGGGCGGTATAAACATCAGCGAACAGGGAAACACCGTATTGGTAAATAACTACAGCGGCGCAAGGGTGATGAAAAAAGGCGATGTACTTTATTATAACTTCAATTTGCTGATTACGCCGTTTCACCCGATCAATACCGATTTCCAATGGGCTACACGGTTTTACCACCGCTATGCGCCGATAGACAGTATTAAAGCAACAGGCGCGACGGTGATCAATATTCACCACGGCACGCCGATCAACCCATACATCAACTACCCTTTCATCGCGCACGATGCCATGAAGGCCTACATTGACGAAGCGCATCGCAAGGGTTTGAAGGTGAAAATTTATAATACGGTTCGCGAGCTTTCAAACAGCGCTTACGAAACATTTGCCATGCGCAGTTTGGGGCACGAAATCTATTCGCCCGGCAAGGGAGGCGGCTACTCCTGGCTACAGGAGCATTTGGGCGACGATTATATAGCTGCCTGGTATGTACCCGAGGTAAAAGACGCGGCCATCATCAACAGCGGGATGAGCCGCTGGCATAATTATTATGTCGAGGGGATGAACTGGCTGGTGCAAAATGTGGGTATCGACGGTATTTACCTGGATGATGTGGCTTTCGACCGCACCACGATGAAGCGCATTAAACGGGTATTGACGCAGGACGGACACCCAGGCATTATCGACCTGCATTCCGCTAACCAGTACGATAAAAGCGATGGTTTTAATAACAGCGCCAACCTGTACATGGAGCATTTCCCGTACCTGAACCGGCTTTGGTTTGGCGAGTATTTTGATTATGAGAACAACTCGCCCGATTTCTTTTTAACCGAAGTGTCAGGCATTCCCTTTGGTTTGATGGGCGAAATGCTCCAGGGTGGCGGTAACCCATGGCGAGGGATGATCTACGGCATGACCAACCGTATGCCCTGGAGCGATAACGCCGATCCCCGCCCGATATGGAAGGTTTGGGATAATTTTGGGATGAAGGGCACAAAAATGATCGGTTACTGGGTGGAAAACAACCCGGTAAAGACCAATAATCCGGCTGTATTGGCAACCATCTACAAAAAAGACAAAAAGGTGCTGGTTTCTATAGGCAGTTGGGCGAAGGAAGATACCAACATCAAGCTCCTCATCAACTGGAAAGCCTTAGGCATCAATCCGGCAAAAGCAGCGATAACGGCCCCGGAAGTGAAGAATTTCCAGCACGCCCGGAAATTTAAGCTTAATGAAGCCATCCCGGTGCAAAAAGGCAAAGGGTGGTTGCTGGTGATAAAATAGGATTGTCCGGTGCAGAGAAGCGATGCATCGCTTCTCCCACGATAGGTGGCCCTATTGCTGTAGCAAATCACGCCATTTTGAATGAGGAACGAGTGAAGTCGTCCACATGCGGGATCGCCAATGCATTACCGCCTATCAGCGACGAGGTTGCCGCGCTGCGCTCGAAATTACACGTTGGTGTATACTAAGGTAGCCTCTCCAAATCCACGTTTGGTTTTCCACCGCTTGCCGGACGCGTAAACACTGTATTCCTTACGGTATAATCCTTAAAAAAACCGCAGTTTTTCAGGAAGAATGCCCCGTTCTCAATTCCGCCTGCATAATCCATGCGGTAGCCTTTGATGCCAGTATTGTCAATAGTGAAACGGGCTTTATTTAATATGGTCCATTGCCCCTTTTCATCGGCTATCCAGGCATTGTTAAAATACACCTTGCGGGTTATTGTGCCCTGTTCGGGTTCAAAATCCTCCAAAAACGAATGTAAATGTTTCAAATAGGTATTGGTTTGCGGCCGGCTAAAGCTGGCGATCAGTTGCCACGAATAATTTTCGGGCGCGTAAAACCATGCCGTATAAACGGTGGCGCCGTTTCCGTCGGGCCTGGCCTGCACCAAAAATTTGTAGGTATTTCCGGCCTTCCAATTGTACAGCAAATAGCTTTGCCCGCCCGAACCTTCGCTGCCAAACTCACCGGTATGCACATTTGAACCCTTCTTCAGCATTTTTATTTTCTGGTCATCGGGTATTTTTTTTGGATCGTCGGTATTGAACGGACTCCAAACCGAGAATAAAACATGCCGCTCGGTCGGCGAATTAACCTGCATGCCGAAATAACCCTCGCCAAAACCACAGGCCATAAAATATGATCCCGGCACATCATTGCCTTTTGGCACCGTTACCTCGTTATAAAACCATTCCACGTTTTCACTTTCAGGATATAAATAGCCCAGGTGCACCGATGGCCCGCGGCGGCCCCAGTAAAAAAAGTCGCCGTCGTTATTTTTAACATAAGCGGTACGCTGATCAATTACCGTTCCTGAAAGCTTAAGAGACTGAATTTCTGCAAATACGCCGCCTGTTTTACTTAACGCTTTAATTTTTATGGCGATGTAGCCGGTGTCTTTCACCGTGTACTCGCCCACAAAATGATCTTTGAAGGCGTTGTCCCTCACAATAACCTGTTTCGTGCCACCGGGTCCGGAAACAGACAGTGTGCTTTGTCCGTCCGGCACTTTCAGGTTAAGCCAAAGTTTAAAGCTACCGGTTTTAGCAAAGCGCACATAAGCTACAAATTCTGCTTTTCTGCTGCTCCAGTCCACAATACCGGCATTACTGATGTTGCCGCCAACGGTATCTTTATCCAGGCGCCATGCATTACCGCCAAGCGGCACAACTACCGAAGGGTCTCCATTTCCGGCGGCCTTCATTGCGGTTAATGCCGGTACAATGCCGGTACAAAATGCTATCAATAAAAATAACAGGGGCTTATTTCTTTTCATGCTGCCAGTTTTTCAAAATAATCGTATTCAAAGTTTCCTTTGCTTCTTCCAGCTTTTTCACCAGTTGAAACTGCGCCTGGGCGCGCTGCAGGTTATGCCGCGGCGAGTGTATCTTGAAATAAGTATCGCCGTTGAGGTAGTCGGTCAAAAACCGAACGCCCTGCATATAAGGCAACAGCAAAACACCGTCGATCAGGGAGTTTACTTCGGCCTCAGTTAAAAAACCTTCGGCCTGTTGCATGTAACCTTTGGTGTAAGCGGTAAAAAGGGCGATGTTGAGGTTGATCAGCTTCAAGTCAGCCTCGTCCTCGGCTGCGTTGTTAATGATGGTGCGAATGGCATCGCCAAAATCATAAGCCACGTAGCCGGGCATTACCGTGTCCAGGTCGATGACGCACTGCGCCCGGTCGTGCTCATCCAATAAAACGTTGTTAAATTTGGTGTCGTTGTGTATGATGCGCTCGGGTAATAAACCTGCGCGGCCGGCCGCCAAAACGCCCGTCATTGCAGTCATCCGCTCATTTACAAATTCAATTTCGGCTGTTAATTTATTTAAGCGGTGAGCGTCATCCTCTTCAATTGCTTTTCCAAGGTTTGCCAGGCGGTACTCAATGTTATGAAAATCGGGGATGGTGTCGATCAGCAAATAAGGGTCCAGGTCAACCAGCAAAGCCTGGAAACGCCCGAATGCTTTGCCGCCTTCAAAGGCTTGTTTTTCGGTAAGCACCTGGTCGTAACTTTTGGTATGGTTTAAAAATACAAATACACGCCAGTAATTGCCCGGGAAATCCTTCGTAAAAAAAAGCCCGTTGCTGGCCGCAATTAAAGTGAGTACTTCTTTGTCCGGCCTGGCGCCGTCCATTTGGCTTAATTTCTCTTTCAGATGACCGGTTACATGGACTATATTCTTCATCAGGCCCGGTACATCCCTGAATACAAAATGATTGATCTTTTGCAGCAGGTAATTTTTGCCGGCATCGGTAGTAACCCGGTAAGTATCATTGATATGGCCCGATCCAAAGGGCCGGGCGGCGATCATTTTCCCGTCAGCTTTGAACACGGAAAATATATCGTATAGCTCTTTATCTGTCAATTTCCCCTCGTTTTGGGGTAAATATCGTATTTTATCCTAAAGTGCTATTAATTTGTTGACAATACTTTAAGCTGCACTTAACTTTAAAATATTTACTTTAGATTTCCAAAACCCGTCAAAGAAATGCCCGAAATAAACATCGAGATCATCAGGAATATCTGCAATTCGCTGCCCGCCGTAACCGAGGACATTAAATGGGGTAACGATCTGTGCTTTAACATCGCCGGAAAAATGTTTTGCGTGATCTCGCTGGAGATACCGATCAAAGTATGCGTTAAAGTAACCGACGAAGAATTTGAGGAATTAAGCAGCCGGCCGGGCATTATCCCCGCGCCCTACGTGGCCCGCCACAAGTGGGTATTGGTTGAAAATGTCAGCATCTTTGATCCCGGCAAATGGGAATTCTATATCAAACAATCATACAACCTGGTAAAGTCAAAGCTGCCGAAGAAGAAGATGGGAGAGTTAAGTTAAAAGGTTGTAGAAGTTGTAAGGGTTGTAAAAGGTAGAATATATTAACCATTACAACTTTTACAACCCTTACAACCTCTACAACTAATGCTTACCAAGCGTATCTACCCGGTTAAAAAACTCGTTTTGCAATTCCAGGGTCTTCGTATCGTTTTTCACCTCCCTTAAGGCCTTTACAAAAGTGGCGATCTCGTGCTCGCTGATAAATTTGCCGAATTCAGTTGTCGCTTTTGCACCCTCGCCGGCATAATGATTGGGGAAGTTTGCGTACCACCAAATGGGTGTGTACAAGTTCGGCAGCGGGTCCCGCGCCTGGTTGGCGCCGCTTTGGTCGGTCGCCCGGTCCATCCGCATCAGATCAGGCCGGTAGTACATCAATACTGACGTTTCTGATTCGCCGGCATGCTCGTCGCCTGCCATGTCCGATTTATGCATTTTGCGGTATGCTTTGGCATATTCCGGGTCGTTATCGGGTTCGTACAGGTAAACCGCATAGTTGTGCCGTTTATTCAGCAGCGATTGCATAAAAAAGTGCAGCAGCTCGGGATTACCGCCGTGGCCGTTCAGGATAACGATCTTATCAAACCCATTGCGGGCAATTTCGTCGCAAGTAGCTTCCAGCAGCTCATAGATCACATGGCTCGGTAACGCAAAAGTGCCCGGCTGGTGCCGTGCCTCGTTGATCTGCCCGTAAAAATAATCCGGGAAAATAACCGCGTATTCCTCTTTTACAGCGTGCGCCGCCCATTCGCGCACATGGATCAGGTCGGTGCCGATAGGGGAGTGCGGGCCGTGCTTTTCGAGGATACCAATGGGTAAAATACAGGTGCGGTGTGATTTTTCCAAAGCCTTCGGGAAATCGCTGGCCACCAGCTCGTCCCAGCGCGCCGGGATGTCCTGGGCAAAGGAATAGCCCGAAAATATCAGGGCAAAAAACAGCAGTAAATAATTTTTCATCATTTTGAAGTTTATAAAGGTTGACAGAAGAGATTGACGAAATGAAGTTAGGAAATCCACGCGGAATTTGGGTAAAATGTTTTGTCATCCCAACCAAAACGGCAGTGTTCAACTGTTCAACTGAGTTGAAAATTGAACACTTTGAACACATTGAACACTATTATGTTAAGTAGAAATAGCCATTATTTTATTGATAATGAGATGTTTAATACATATGGCCGACTATAACGGCCCGGGTTTCATCAAAAAAAGGTGTTCAGCCTGAACACCGGATTGAACACTTTTCCTGTGTTTATCCCTGAAAAAAGTTGACATTTTTGATCAATAGCCGGTTTAGGTTACCGGTTGATTACCAGTTTGTTCCAGTCCTGATACCTGGTCAGGTTCAATTTCAATTCGCTTTACACGTGTTCAAACATCTGCAAACATATTCAAACGAGTATCGAAACGCTATCAAACAGGGTACAAACGGCATCGAAAAATTTTTGACGCTGCCAAAAAACGTTCATTTTTGAGCACCGGTTGAACACCCGAATTTCCACCGGGGCGAGCCGGATGAACTCGTTTTTTATCCTAAAGCCCTAAAAATTCGTAGTACTCACTTCTCCAGGATAAACGTGATATTCGTCCAGTTGGCGGCGGCCGTTGGGCTGTGGATCACCTGTTTTATCGTCCAGCCCTCATCCAAAAAACGGTTTACATAGCTTACCTCGTATGCCGAATGCCGGTTGGTAACCGTTTGTTCATAAACATTAATATTTACCGTAATAACCTTTTGTGCCATGATCGTATATTTATAAGTCCGGAAGTAAAAATAAGTCCGGAAGTCCGAAAGTAGGAAAAGTCAGAAAGTTTTAAGCACCGCTAATGCACGAAGTTTTAAAAAACATTTTGTCTGCACAGATCAATTTAACAGAAGAGCAGTGGGCATTCGTTTTAAGCCGGATAAAATCTAAAAAAGCAAAAAGAGGCGAGATTTTACTGGAAAAAGGCGAGGTTAGCAGGCACCTGTATTTTGTTGTAAAAGGCTGTTTAAGGATATTTTTGATTGATGATGCCGGCAGCGAATCGACCCGTTTTTTGATCTTCGATGGCAGGTTTGGAACCGCCTTCCCCAGTTTTACGCTGCAGCAGCCCTCGGCGGCGGCTATACAAAGCATTGAAGCATCAGACCTGTTGATGATCCATTACAACGACTATCAAACCTTATTAAACGACGTGCCCGGCTGGGAGCGGATGACGCGGCTGGGTTTGGAACGGGATTATATCGACTCCATCCTCAGGATTGAAAGCCTCATCAGCATGGACGCACGGCAGCGTTACCGGATGCTGATGGAGAAGTACCCCAAACTTATTCAGCGGCTGCCTAATAAAATTGTTGCGGACTATTTAGGAATATCACAGGAAACCTTGAGCAGGCTGAAGAATAGTCCGAAAGTCAGTAAGTCGGAAAGTCCGAAAGACTAAGAAGAATACAGATTTCGATCACATTGAATCGGGAAAGCCAAAATCTTTCCATCTTAACGCAATGCATCTTTCGGACTTCCGGACTT
>Ga0134127_10000147_pt1 | contig 85035 bp, 119 predicted proteins | sample KB31753_FD_96459 | JGI IMG/M metagenome (GOLD analysis project Ga0134127, IMG submission 96459) | Terrestrial soil microbial communities with excess Nitrogen fertilizer from Kellogg Biological Station, Michigan, USA - KB3-175-3 | ecosystem: Environmental > Terrestrial > Soil > Unclassified ... | reverse complement strand
ATTACCGTTGCCAAACACCTGAAAGCGGGTGCCGCCAACCAACGTGTAAGCCGAGGCTGAGAAAGCACCCGTCCAAGCATCCGTAGTGAGGCTGGTGTCGCTTGCAATGGCGGAAATGGTGCGCGTCTCGCCGCCGACCGTGATGGTGTCTCCAGGCTTAAACGTGTTGGTGAACTGGGTGAGAGTTCCTGTGACCGTGGTGCCACCTGCGGTCGTGGTGACGGTCCCGAAGCCCGTCGTCGGCTGCGTGACTTGCAACATGGCGGCGGGGGCTGTAGTGCCCAGGCCGAGATTACCGCCTACAGTCACGCGGCCCCTTTCAATACTGGCCTGCGTCCACGAGAATAGGGCGCTATTGGCCCCAGGAGTGCGAGAACCACGAGCCAGGAGGATACCCTGATCTGTGCCAGCAGCAGAGTCACAACTGAGTGTTAGTGGCGTGTTGCCACTAGTGTTCATAACTCCATTAGTCAGAGTGAACGTAGTAGTGGTAAGCGTAGACAGCGCATTGTCAAGTGCGAGGATGGTCGAACCAGACCGTGTAAAACTCGTTGCTCCATCAATAGTGATGTCACCTGTAGTGCGCCCCGTAATGGTGCCGAGGTAACCGCCGTCTGATGTGCGCGAAAAACCTATTGCCCTGTCGCTAATCCTGACTGTCTGATTGGCAACACCTGTAGTCATAATCAGACCTGTTGGCGTCAGCCGCATATACTCCGTCAGCGTCCCAATCGTCCCATTGACCAGACTGAACTTCAACGCCGCTACCGGCCCGCTATGACTCGCCGTCGTCCACACCGACGCGACCTGCGCCATGCTGATGTCAGCGGTCGTGGTGTCCTGCCCGGTGAAGAGGATGCCGGTGCCGAACGTAGTGTCCGGCGTGCCGCTGCTGACGTTGTGGCCGATAGTCAGGCCGTTGGCGATGCCGATGGTAGAGTTGTAGGTGCCGACCTTGAGTGCGCCCCACTGGCCTGCGGTGCCGTTGTTGATTTCGACTACGGCGGCGGCGTTGCGGGCGAGAGCGGTGTCCATTCCACTGCGTAAGTTAACGCCTGATCCATTAACAAGATTCGACCATCCATGTAACCACCCACTACCAGAAATTACTTTGTTCTGGGCCGCTCCCTCAACGACCCATCCGATTGAAGCCCCGGCCCCAGCGGCGATAACTCCTGACTGAACCCGCAAATAACTACCAATCTCCACGGTTGGGCCAGAAAACACATTGCCGTCAGAGGCAGCGGCGGTGATGGTGCCTGCGCTATCTACTTGAACGCCATTTCCCCAGCCCCCACCATTGACCTGACTCTCAAGCGTCCATAGCGCCGTAGGTGCAGCCGTCCCCTGAACCGGCTTGACATACGCCCTGAACTCGGTCGTCTGACTCGCTGCGGTCGCTGTCGTCTTCCAGCCTTGGCCTATCCAGTGGGTAGCAGGCGAATACTGCTGATTGCCGCTGCTGGCTGCCGTGGTGTCGCTGAGAATCAGGCCGTCGCTGACCGTGTTGGCAGCGGGTGCGAGTAGAATCGTGTTGGCAGCGGTGAAGCTGTTCGCCGTGCCCAGCAGCGCCGCCGTGCCGGTAGCGGGAACCGTGAGCGTGAAGCCGCCCGTCGCCAGCACGCCGCCGCCTGTCACCGGTAGCGTCTGCCACGTCTTGTCGCCGCGCCAGTATTGGCCGGTCGTGCCTGCGGTGATAGCCGGTTCTTTGTTGTTGAACGTCGTCCAGTCGGCGTGTGCGAGATAACCGTCCACGCTGCCGGTGGCCTGCGCCATGCTGACCACGCCAGCCGAAACGGTGACAGGTGCCGTTCCCGTAATCGCTGCTCGTGCCCGCGCATCGGTGTAGTAGAGATTTACTATACCTTCTGGGAGCGAGTCCGTACTGGATATAGTTGGGTTCAATAATTGTACCCAGTTCGCTAGGATTGCTGGGTTGGAACCCTGTAGAATGAACGTAGTAGAGATATCGCTACGAACGGCCACATCTCCCACCTGAGCCGTTAGTGCCAGCATGGCCGCTTGCGAAGCGACCACGTAGGTGTCTGTGATGGCTGTAGCTGGAATGTTCGCAACCGGCACCTTGGAACCGCTATCCAGCGGTGCATAGCCGTTCGCCGCGCCTTTGTTGGCGGAGAGCTCAAAGGTTCCTAAAGTTCCAGTCAGACCACTGATGTCGGCTGGAACCAGTAGACGTGCCTCAGAAAGATCCGTGCCGAGGTTGTAGACCACCACGGAGCGGTCTACCACTCCGGACCAGTCTACGTCAGCTAGGTCTCTAAGGCGAGGATCAGCGATTGCGGACATTAGTTTTGGTTTAGCCTACGGCTTCTAGTTTTGGAGGCCCATCTTCTGGGAGAGATTCTCCGCTCGACTCGTCGCGGTCGTCGCGGTCGTCGGACTCATCGTAAGAGATACCCCTGTAGGCTTCTATGACCTGCGTCATGAGTGCTCTAGGGAATCCAATCGGGTTCCGTTTGATAGCTTCGTCAATGACTGTATAGTCTGTTTCGGAGACCTTTTCTAAACGGTCGTCCGGAGGAGTTTGCTGCATGGCCTTTTGTAGTCTACGAACGAGAGCTCTACAGCGGAGTGCCTTATCCAGGTCACCTTGTGTGGCACCGACTTGTGGATTTTCGGCTAGGGGCATGTTCTGTAGCTGGCGAATAATTACCTTGCCTACGGTAATATTGGCAGAGTTGCCTTCAAAGTCCTCTACGTCCTCGGTAAGCCTAACTATCTTCTTTGACATGTTATCCTTTCTCGGATACAGCGATTTTGTTATCCTTGAACTGCCAGAAGCTATGTCCTGCGGCCACGCCCGCAACGAACAAAGCTAGGGTAGGCAGAGCTATCGCTGCTACTACTATGGCTATGAGTACCCATACTACCAAATCCAGCCAGCGGTTTACCTTAAACCCCTGCCCTGCCCAATGCCCCATCAACACTCCAACACTGAACACGAAGGCTGGGTAGGCCACGAACCAAGTTGCAATGTACCAACTAATGAGCAGCGCATGGTGTGCCAAAAGGTCTCCTTCCAGTATCAGCCCTGATACAATGAAGGAGACCAGCCAAACGGCCACCAACGTTTTTGGATTGCCCATTTTTCTGGGAGAGATCTCCGCTCTACAAATTCTCGAATGGGATCTCTATATCATTCGACAGCTTGGCGGCCATCATAGACACAACTTGGGTGCAATCACGAACCTCATTACCGTCCCATTTCGCTTCCTTAGCGGCTGCTTCCACTTTCTTCAAATCTTCTTCCAGTTCCTTGGTCGCTTCCAGAAGCTCGCGCCGCTCCCTCCGATAAAGGAAGATTTCTAGATTCTTGTGGGCGATGATTTCCTTGGACTTCCCACTTAGTTCCTTCCACTGTACAATCTCCGCGTTACGGGTTTCAATGGCAGCGTCTTTTCGGGCGATCTCTTCATTCTTACTAGTACGCTCAGACTGCAAGGCTTCAACGAGATCGTGATGTTCTTGATAGGAACGGTCCGCTAACTTCTCATCCTTAGCTAAGGCGGCAGCCTTCTGCTCCAGATTAAATTTCTGTCGCTGGGCTATCCGATCGTACGTAGACCAGACGATCCCGCCTGATCCGGCGACGAATACCACCCACTGCCACCAAGTTACCATCCTCACATTTCATCCTGCTCAAGGTATCACCAGTCTGCTAGATACAACTAATACCAGCTTTGAGTCGGAACTAAATGACTTTATAGTTGGCTGCAGTAGCTTCATGCTCTTCGGCCTTAGCTTCCAGCCGTGCTTGCTCTTGCTCCAACTCCGACCAGCGCATCGCATTGCAGATGGAATGCTTCAATCCATCTTCGTGAACACTCATCTTGGGGATGAACTCCGCTGCCCCATGACTCATTACGTATGCGTAGACGTCCTCGTCTACATTGTTGCTCATCACGACGATAGGCTGCTTTCCTGCGCACGCTTTCACCGAGTCGAATACATGCTGCGCCGTGTAATAACCTAGGCCCAAGTCCAGCAGGATACAATCGTACTCGTGGCTGCGGACCGCTGCACAGGCATCTTCTAACGTAGCTGCTTCGGAGATCTCCCAGCCATCATTACCGCAAGCAGCCTTAGGCTCCTCAGGACCTCCTAGCCACATTTGTAGCAACCGCCGCTGGTCCGCTTGATCTTCTACTAGTAACACGCGAGTTGGTTGTGGTCGGTTCATCACAAAGGTACGCCACCAAGGCACTGGGGTTCTATCTACGTAGCTATGTTCGTCTGCAGAGACTATGGCGCTGGACAGGATCGGCATTGCTTCCATAGGCCATGTAGCTACCATATGTAAGTCTAACCTAGCCGCCGCTAGCTCGTTCATTGGGGAACGACTCCTCTCGGACAGTAAATAAAAGTGTACGGAGTCGAGACATCCCTACCTCAACTCCGTACACTTCGGGAGATGCTCGCAAGCTACGCCTTAGCCGACTTATGCTCTCCACCCAACTCGGCCGAGGGACCGGTTAGCCCGACTAAACAAGCCAGGTAAGAGCAATCTATACAACTACTGCTATCCGGATACATCCGGTACCCAGTTACTAATGCTAGACTACTGCTGCCCTGGCACATCTGGCACGCGCTGGACATCGCCCGCATTCTGCGGGGCTGCACTGCCATCGGCCGGAGTATCCTGTGCGCCGGTTCCAGTGGAGTCCTTGCCAGAAACTGCGGCAACTTCACTATCGGGAGCCGTACTCTGGTCCGAATTACTAGAACCGTCGGTTTCGGCAACAATCGATCCACTATCCAACTCCTGGCGAGCAGCAGTTAGATGTGCAGTACCACTCCGCTGCGCAACATCAGGGAAGATCACCTCGATAATGTCATGCAGCTTGACTAGCACTGGCTTCACCTGCAGCAGACGATCTTGCAAGTTCTTGTGATCGGCAATCCAGGCGAGGACGCCTTGAATCACGATTACCATGTAGTTCATTCAAATCACCTCCCTTGCGCTAATCTATAAAGTTTAGGGCCCATCTTCTGGGCAGAGTCCTTCGCTGTCCGTTCCTAGCGAACAGCGATCACTTGGTGGCCGCCGAATATCGCCCACAGTACCATCAGGACCGCTAGTATGCCGAGGAACATGATAATGCCTTTGAATGTCTGTGGGATGGGTAGGTAGGTATTGATCGCCCACACCCCCAACCCAATAAAAACGATTTCTATAATGGCAGCTATCATAATAAACCTCTACCCATTCGCTGGGTTATGCGCTAGGAAGAGCGCCCGGCAAAAGTTCATCTCCGTTGCAGTGGGCAGCACGAATCCGTCGTACGCATGGTCCACTAAACCGTCCAAGTGCTTGAACCAGTCGTGTACCTGGTCGCGAAGCTTAGCCTTCATTGGCAAGCCGCAGTAGACAACGTGGATGTGTTCGTTGTCGCCCCAGGGCCGATACCAACCAATGAACCCACGCTTCGCTAAGCAATCCAGTAGCTTCTTGATTTGCGCCGTGGAAAGGTGTCCGTTGGGATGCTTGACGGACAAATCCAATGCCGCCGTATAGTCTTCAAGGTGTCCGTTGGAATTGGTGAATTGCCCATCTGGTAGATGATAACCCTGAGAAGCGGGCGCATTGCCCACGACTTGGATGATTCTGTCTGGACTGACGTTAGCTTCCGCGCAAGCGGCTAGGTAGGCTTCCCACTCGTGGACTTGCATCCCTGGATGACGAACTAAACCGTGGACATTACCCGCACCCAGCAGCGGACCACTGGAAACCACTGCGGAGGGTAGGAAGAAATCGCGTATTTTCTGGAGGAGATCAGTGAGCATATATTAGGCTGGTGAGGGGGTGGGTTCGGCAGAATTCATAACTGGTACGCCTGAGCCATATGCTTCAACTACGTCTTCCGCTGTAGCTGGGGTGCTAGTGCTAGGTTCGGCCAACTGCGGCCTACTAGCTCCGCGCAGCACGGACGCTGGAATCCCCGCGTTCGGCTCCGCTTCGTTGGTGGGTTCTTCCTCGGACTCTTCCAGCGGGAGTACTATTTGGGGATTGTAGTCCGGCTGAGGTTCGCCGTTCGCTAGCTCCGCGCCTTCCACCACGCCGCTGAGGGCCGCGTGGAAGCCCTTAATGTGCCGTGCCCCGTCAATGATGCGCGCATCGCAGCGACACGTACCTTGGTCCAGCGAAATGCCCAGCGCAGCGAAGGCGGCAACGGTCAGGTCCAGTCCGTGATGAGTATACTTCGAGGGACCGAGGTCGATGAGTTCGACTTCGACTTTCTTGTGTGTCTCGTAGCAGAAAACTTCTACCTTAGTATGCCAAGGTAAGCGGGGAATTGGGCTACCCTGTGTAGCGCGACCAAACCCAGCCATGGGCAGTGCGCAGCCCAAGATATCAGGGTGCAACTTGGTGGAGACTCCGCTAGCGGTGGCTCCGGAATCCTGGGGGTCGTGCGCGCCTCCGAACCAAGTAGCTGTAGCGGAGTGCAGCAAAATGTCCGCCCCATCCACCTCGACTTTTAACCACGGCCAAGTTCCGTCACCTTCGAGTTGGTTGCCCTTCATAATCTCACTTATTCCCTTCACTACCCGAGACTACAACCGCGTTGGCTTCCCCCGCCCGTACCTGTCCTGCAGCAGTTTGCTGGGTTGGCGACTGGTCGATAAAAGTACGAATCGTAATTACCGCTGTCAGCGCCAACTTACATACCACTACTGGCCATCGAGGAACTGCATCGCTAGTTAGGAACGCATAAATATCGTTCAGCATCGCCGCACCTACGTAGAGTGCTCCACGCACCCACACTCCCGAAGCCGTCATAGTAGTGCGGCGAGTTACGGATTCCATTAAGGTCCAGTCGTTTGCTGTCGGAAACGGCTGCCGTACTTATTGGACCCTTCACCGAACGCCATGAAATCGCTTCAACGTGGCGTAGGCGGCGTTCAACTGAACCGAGGCTTCGTGGTTGCGGCCAAGATCGGGGCGTAGCTTCTGAGTCGCTTCGCGGTAAGCGGCTTTCATTCGCTCTGGGGACGTAGTTATATAATCGGAGCGTATAGTCGAGTTCGCAGCCAGAAAATCTGCCGCCTTACGAACCTCGAGCGACACATACGGAGCTGTGGATTTTGGCCCCTCTTCTGGAGGAGATGCTCCGCGTCCAGCCGAAGGGTTGCCGGGAGGGGTGCTTTGTGCTTCCTGCCATTCCTTATACTTGGGGTCGGCGGGGTGGCGCGTCCCGGTTCGACGGAAGTAGTTGTCGAACATAATGCGGAAGGGATCGCTGTTATAGTCGGCTCTATCCCAGTTATAGTATTGGGCCACTAGTCATCCCCTCCTTCCTCTTCCGCTCGATACTTACGGTAGTGTCGCTCCCAGTAGATACGGTAGCGCCGTAACTGTTCGCAACTCAACCAGACATCAAACTCCATTAGTTCGGCCTCTTGCTTCGTCAGGAACTCTTCCAGTCCAGGATCGCCAATTTCTACTCCTCCAAATCCATTGACGGCCCCCACCCCTAGCAGATCTATGGCTGCAGCCAACATAGTGCCATTGCCGTTTGCTCCATGGTCGTTCAATGCGGTAGTAGGAGCCTCCTCCGCTAAGTGCCGGAAGAGATGAACGTCGAACTCCCAGGAATCTATCTGACGTAAGCATACCGGGCATTCCCAGTACGTGATAGTATCGTTGTTGTATTCCATGCCAACTGATTTCGTAGGGGCTAGCTGGGCTCGGCGCGAACCGCGCCACCGGAGCAAGTATGCCTTAATCAGCGGATCCTGAGCGGTGCTGGCAGGGTCCTATCAAAATAACTACCCAGTTATTTTAGTATAAACCTGAAAACGGCCCCCAAAGCTGTTCGCTTGAGGCATAATATACGGTGGAAGCCAAAACCATTGGTTGGAAGGAGGTATTAATGCAAAAGAAAATGTATCGCCAAGGGGACATTCTGCTGGTTCGGGTTGGGATGCCGGAAGCAACCCTGAAGCCAGTCCCGAAGGACGAAGGTCGGGTCATTCTGGCCTACGGCGAGGTCACCGGACATGCCCATGTTGCGGAGTGCGCTGAGGGTGGGGTCGCCGAACTGCTGGAAACCGAGGAGGGTCGTCGGTTCTTGAAGTTGGTAGATCCGGGCGTTGTGGTTCACGACGAACACGCGCCGATCGACCTAGAGCCTGGCTACTACGAAGTTCGCCGCCAGCGCGAATATACCCCAGAGTACAACCGCTACGTGGCGGATTAAACTGAGGGCCGATTATTTAGGGTAGGTGGGCGGGAAAAGGAGTTTTAAGATGGACCCGTACAAAGTTGCGGTAGAACCCAGAGCCACGACCAAAGCAGACGAAGCCGAAGTTGAACAGGCCCTACGCACCATATATGAAGCTAGCGACCAGACTTACCCGAATCGTATTGTATGGTTCGATTCCCCGCTGGCGGCAGCCATGGTGCATGCCACTTGCGCTCTCAACGATTCTCTATACGTACCTACCACACGATCGATCTACAACGCACGCAAGTGCAAGGCTTACGCCCCGGCTGCAGTCGCCGCCTGGCAGCACCTAACCGAAAACGGCAAACTTGGGCTAGGGCCGAACTTATACCACTTGCTGTTGGGCAGGTATAACTACCCAAGAGTCAACGGGTACTTTGACCTACTACGCAGTTTCGGCGAGTCCCGCACGCTTCATAGTCGGTTCAGCATCGACCTAACGGGGCAGTTGGACAAGGTCGTTAACTCTAAAGCGGCCAACACGTTTACATTGGTGTTGGCTGGAGATGACTTGGATCGCGTGGCGCTAGGCGCGAAGTCCAAGTTGCCCACCGAGGTCGTATCGGCTGCCAACACAATACTTGCTCTAGCCGGACCGTTCTGGGCACACGAACACGCTATCCTAGCCTGCCGTAAGCACGTTCGCTTCCACCGCGACGAGCAAGGCCGAATCCATAACGCGGAGGGTCCTTCCGTAGCGTGGTCTGACGGGTTTGGGCTCCATCATCTGGTCGGAGTGTCCGTCAAAGAGCATTTAGTTGAGCAGCCAGAGAAGATGACGATCAAAGAGATTCGCGAAACTTGGAACATGGAAGTTCGCCGCATCATGATCGATTCGTTTGGGCGGGAACGATTCCTGAAAGCCGCTGGAGCTCGCCTAGCGCAGCAGGATGAGTATGGCGAACTCTACGTTATAGATCCTCCAGAGCAAGGTCGCTTCCGTGGCGGGGAGCGGGAGGTTATGGTCAAAGTCATCAACTCAACCCCGGAGCCCGATGGCCAATTTAAGCCCTATTACCTTATGGTACCGCCAACGATTCGAACGGCCAAGGAAGGCGTCGCCTGGAGCTTCGACGAGGACGAGACTAGCTATAACCCATTGAAGGAGACGTAAACTAGGAATCAACAAGTTGCGCATCCGGGCGCTCCCCACAGGGAAGATGGTTCGAATCCATCACTTGTTGTCAGGCAAGGCTGGTTCCAGAAGGTTGCGTCCGCTGCGCAACTGACCCTGGCATGGCCCCGACGTAGTCTTCAAGTCCTGCAATATGGGACCGCTGATTTGTACGAATCTGGCTGAGACTGAAAAGGCGGAGCAAACCTTGAGTTTGCGATGATGCATTTAGTAGGTCAACCAGCCTTGCTACCCCATCAATATCTACCTCATTATAAGGAACCAAATGAACGTCCCCGCAGCCTCCGCCCACCTAGCCACCCTTGGCTACACTCCCACCACCGATGGCTCCACCGCACAAGTGCTCTCCAACGACGAAGGCGACATCATCGTCCTGGTTGAAATGGACAACGAAGCATATATCTTCGTAACCTACTACACCAACGACGAAGGTACCAACCAACCGGAACCTGTCTTCAGCAAACGCGAGATCGAAGATGCTATAAACGGCATATAATTGGTACTTGGAGGGGATATGACCAAACAATCGCTAGTCGAATGGGCTACCGCTCGTGGCTGGATCGTCGGCCAAAACAACCACCTATATAAGGCTAACAAACGGCTGAAGCTGAACGAGCGGTACGTTCGCTTGGAATCCAAGACGGTAGGAAGTAGCGGCTGGCATGGATTAAAGTGGGGCGAGTATAGATACCTGACGATCAACGATGACGACAAGCTGGTAGGGCTGAAAGAGCTCGAATAATATTTTCGAAATTGTTCGTGGAAAAGGCCCCCAAAGGCATACGGATCGGTTATAATACTTAGTGGTGGCAGAATGTAGCGCCATCTTCTGGGAGAGATCCAATGACCGATGATCGGCTAGCGAAAATAAAGGCTTTGGCGATGCAACTCAAGGCTCTGTCGATAGAAGAAGAGGTAGATCTGGCTATGAAGCCCGCCTCCTTTGCGAATACCGAAGAAGAGGAAATCGCATACTTCAATCTTGACTTGCTGGACACAGCGATCTCAAAGTTGATTGCAATTTAGCATCGGCGTAAACCGTGCGTGGGGTGGTGCGATCACCCCAGCCGCCGTCCTGGCGGGATGCAAACAAAGCCGTTAAAAGGAGTCCACGTATGAAAATCACCTTCGAAGTCGAAATCGACGAGCCCTCCGCAGTCACGCTGGCGGAGGAATCCGTTCGCCAGCACGTGTCGCCCGGAGGCATTCTCCGCTACGTGATCAAGGATCGGATCGAGACCTACTTGTCCATCCTGCCGGGCGATAGCGGCGACCGCGACGTTCGCATCAAGAGTTTGGAGGGATAAATGTCTAAATCCAACTTACCCACAGCCGCCGACTTCAACGAGTACGACATCGTACAGTACGAAAACGGACACGGAAACACCACCCCGCAACGCGGCATCGTTCGCACCGTTGGCCGCAATTGGTTGAGGGTTGCGGACGAGAATGGAGCAACGGTCGTGATTTCGATCGATCGGACCGTGAAACGGGAAGGGGATGAGGAGGACTAATGTTCATTCGCGAAGGCAACTTGATCTACTACTCGTTCAACGGCTCCGACGAACAGTTGTTGGTAGCGAAGTACAACCACGACAACAATGCACTATCTGAGTTCGAATGTCTCTGCCGCGAGCACCAAGACTACGATGCGCTGGTCTTCCAACTAAGCATGTGTTCGCTAACGCTGGCCACGCCGCTCCAGGCATTCGAAATCCGAGCAATCGTGGATGACTATACGGAATAGCTGGAGTACATATGCCCCGCATTGCCTACCGCTACATCAAATTCCGTCCAGAGAAGCTGGCCATCATCGAGCAGGCGAATGCCATCATTCGCGAATGGCATGCGTTGGGCTACGACCTTACCCTCCGCCAGCTATACTACCAGTTCATCGCGCACGACTATTTCCCAGACTCTTGGATAGATCCGGTATATAACCGTCGCAACGGTCTATCACCCGACACCAAGAACACCATGAAGAACTACAAGAAGCTTGGTGGTATCTTGAATGAGGCCCGCTACGGCGGTTTGCTAGACTGGACGCACATTACGGATCGCACCAGGAACTTGCGCAACTTGCCACACTGGGATTCTCCCAGCGATATCCTAGGTGCTGTAGCGGATCAGTTCCGGCTTGATAAATGGCTACTCCAACCTTACTACGTAGAGGTATGGGTCGAGAAGGATGCCTTAATCGGCATCGTGGAGCAAGCCTGCCAACCACTGGACGTACCCCACTTCTCCTGTCGCGGGTACACTTCGTCTTCGGAACTTTGGGGAGCTGGACAAAGGCTGCGGAAGGCGGCGGACACTAACGACCGTAAACCAGTCGTCATCCACCTTGGCGACCACGACCCATCCGGCAAAGACATGACGCGGGACATCGATGATCGATTGGCCCTCTTTTCTGGGAGAGATATCTCCGTTCGGCGCATCGCGCTCAATATGGATCAGGTTGAGTTATATAGCTTGCCGCCGGATCCGGCCAAAGTGACGGATCCTCGCGCAGGTGCCTACATAGACGAGTTCGGCGAGGAATCGTGGGAGTTGGATGCGATGGCTCCCAGCAACCTGGCAGACCTAATCACCGCTGAAGTCCTCTCCCTCCGCGACGAGAACCAGTGGGCCGACGACATGAACGAAGAGGACGAGGCAAAGGAAACCCTGCTCGCCATTTCCGACAACTACGAAGACGTCAAGGAGTGGTTGTTGGGCGATACGAGTTAAAACCAACCAAGCCACACCCGCCCACGAAAACGATTTTCGACGGGGCGGACCCTTGCGGCCTACCATGATAAAGTCGCTTTAAATCGGCTGCTAGAGGCCTTTAAATGGCTGGCCCATCCTCTGGACAGAGTCCTTCGCGAATAGCGAGCCGTGTTGGGGCGCAATGTTTAGTTGGTGTGGTGCTTTGGGGGGTAGGGGCTGCGGCTCCTGCCCTCAAATTATTTTCTAAATTTCTCCCTGAAAAGGCCCCCAAACCCGCTCCGATCGTTTATACTTTAAGGTAAGCCGTTAAGACCCAAAGGAGAAACCTATGCCGCGCCAAGCCATCCCCACCCCCCCATCGCAAGTTCGTCGTCGCAAAACGGACTTCGCGCCCTATTCCTGGACCCCGCTCCACCAGCCGCTGAAAGTGGCCTACCCCGCACCCCGCAAGAAAACCGCCGACGAAATGTACCACCGCAACTTGCTGGTGGAACGGATTTCTAGCGGCCCCGTAGACGACCCCAACTCCAACCCCGAAGTCAAGAAGCGCATTCTGTCTGTAGGTTTCCGTTCGCCCTTCTCTGGGCTGGAACTGCCGGAAACCGAGGAGGATTCATGATAGGTCCGCAAACTCCCGACGAGCAACGCTGCTACGATACCATCAAAGCACATTACCCTGAAGACGTACCATGGATTATCAAACTGCAGCTGAACGTGGTAAATCCACGCTACAACGAACTTGTATCCCAAGTAATCATGGAAGCGAAAACCTTCGCTACCTACCAAAAGCTGTACGACGAAATCGGCGACGTCGAGATGTGCCGCTTGCTGCACCAGTTCTTCGCGGCGAAGGTGGACGAACTCGCCGAGGCGGGCAACCCCTACGCCCCAGCCCTGGACGAACGCAATGCGTTCATTGAGGAAGCTGCGGGGTTGTAGGATTTAATTGGGGAGCGGCCCGTATGGCGCTCCCCTATTTTCTTGGAAAATAATTAAATTATTTTCGCTGAAAATCCCCCCAAACCTTCTCCGATGAGTTATACTTATCGTAAGCCGTTCAAAAAGGAGCAACGAAAATGATTCGGAATCGTGTAGCAGGCAAGCGGGGAACGTTGGAATCGCCGTTTACGTACCGGGAAGCAATGGAGGAATTGGTTGGGTTGGCCGAAGGCAAGCCCGACTCCTTCGCCGCGAAGTTGGTAGCGGATTTCACCGCCAAGGGTTCGCTGAGCAGCGAGCAATGGTGGTGGGTGCACAAGCTGGCGATGGATTCGTTGGCGACGGGCGCGCAGCGGTCGTCGGAATCGATAGCCGAAGTCGCCAAGATCTACGAACTGTTCGCCACCGCTGCCAAGGCCCTCAAGCGGCCCAAGGTTCGGCTGCAAGCCACCGCCCCCACTGGCGAAGTGGTAGACTTCCGCATTCTGCCGAACACTTCGGCTAGCAAGCACCCCCAATCCCTCTCGGTTGTCTCGTCCGGTTCATACGAAGACCGTACCTGGTTCGGACGCATTGACCCGGATGGCCGTCTGGTGGAAGGTAAGGCTATGTCGCCCGCTATTCGCGAAGTTGTGCTTCGCTTCGCCGTCAATCCGGTGCAAGTTGCCGCCGAGTATGGCCGTCTGTTGGGTGCCTGTTGCTTCTGCGGCCGGACGCTCGAAGAGGAAGGTTCCGTGGAAGTTGGCTACGGCCCGATCTGCGCCGAGCACTACGGCTTGCCCCACCCGCAACATGGTGGGGCGATGGCTGTGGAGATCCCGGCGATCGATCTCAGCGATCCGTTGCCCTTGATTCCAACCGAAGCCGAGATTCAGCGGGAAGTTCAGAACGTATTGAATTCCTACCCTGTGTACGAGCATGCGCCCGATCGTGTAGAAATCCGCCGTCAGATCGTGGCGAAGTTGAATACTGATGGCCCATCTTCTGGAGCGGATGCTCCGCGTGGGCGTGCCGCGAAGCCTGCCATTCAACGCGCTCCCGCGCCCAAACCTACCAAGAAATCCCGCCGCCACCCCATGCGCTACGAAGGCCACATTGCTCCGGAGTTGCTGGTGGATTGTTCGCTGAGTGGTCGCGCGTTGGATCAGTTCTTCGCGGAGGCCGCGAGCTAGCACTTGAATTGGGGAGCGGGGCCGTTGCCCCGCTCCCCTACGATCGGCCGTAGAAAGCCATTTAAACAAGAATTCCACCCCACCATGAGCAACAAATACTCCCCCTCCCGCCCCAATCTTGTCTACCAACTTGGCGAAGACGCCTCCGATGCCAACGGCATCGCCGAGCTCGCCATTCGCCACTTGGTCTCCCAGCAAGGCATCTCCGCCAAGCTATCTAACTTGCTCGAGGCGTTGGACGACCAGCAGCAAGCCGCCGATCGCCAACTTCGCGCCGAGCAAACCACCCAACATCAGGCCTTGCTCCGGCAACTCCAAGATGTCTCCACAGCAATGGTACTGAACGCGGAGGCCCAAGCCGACCTTATCCGAACCATAGCTGAAAATACTACGGAGTTCAAGGCTCTACGCGGCTGCCTCTACATGCTTCACCGCGATGAAGTAGAGCGACACTTGGATAGCACGAACCGACTGATCACTGAACTGAACCAACCGGCTACTACTCCGCCTTCGCTCCAAGCGAAGCCACGCAGCAAATACGCCCGTCCGTGGACGCCGGAGCAACGCGCCGAACAGTCGCGGAAGTTGAAGGAATACAACGCCAACAAGCGGCGAATGGAGCAGCAATGAAAGCGAAGGAATACCTCGACTACTATATTGCGAACGATCGCAGCGACGTAGCTGCTAGTCGTATTCTCGATATGCTGTGGGAAGAGTTCGGCCAGTTGAAGGTCGCCCGCCAAGTTCGCTCCAGAGAAGCTTCCAGTAGCATACTGGACGAGTTGGAAGGCAAGTGGTACGTAATTTGCCGTCGCGAGCCAACTCTGGTAGCTGGAGCCTTCCGTAACCGAGTAGCGTTCAACTCCCAGATCGTTTTCGAACGGTGGAGAGGCTCCGCCGAGTATACTCAGTGGAAACACGACCACCCGGACTGGTGGAGGGACCACATGCACCAAAAGGAATCTGTAGTATGAACCCAAACGAAATCATGGTCGAACTCACCAAGCGTGGGTTCGTCGCCAACAGCACAATGAACTGCACCCACATGACCGGACCACAAGGTGAGGAGATCGTATTCGTCTTCAAAAGTCTTGGTGCCGAGACCGGCTATATCTTCACTCCAGCCCTCATCGAACCGAACGAGGCCGAACTCGACATCGCCGCCCCAATCCACGATGAAGAATCCATCGACTTCGCGCTTGGGCTAATACTATGATGAACCACCTTCAAATCAAGCAGTTCGTAGAGCAAACCGCTCTACTCGCGGAGTGGCCTCCAGAAGCCCAACACAACCTCTACCTGGCGCTGAACAAGGTACGCGACTGGGACGACCCCATCCGCCAGAAGGCCATCGTCCAGGCGCTGCCAAGGTACGGCTTCGATGCCGCCATGTGGACGGCGGAGGCTTTGGGAATTCCGGAGCCTGTTTTTCTGGAGAGGATCTCCGCTGGGGCCTATAGCGGCCAGGAAGTATGCCGGGCGCTAATGCTAGGGCTAGCGAAGTTCAAGGATGAACTAGAACATGGGGAGCCGATAGATGATGACAACTAACGAATGTAAAGTGGGTTTGCGCGTGCGGCACGCCTTCCTCGGCGGTGGCCGGATCGACAGCAACGAGTTTGCTTCGGTAGGACTGGTCATGGTTCGCTGGGATACGGATCCGCCAGCCAAGTATAACTGCAAGGCTAATCCAAGTGCGGTTCACGTGGCCGATTTAGTCGTGGAGGATTCAAATGAATAGACGTACAGGCTGGTTCGACCTAAGAATGTCCGTATTCGAGGAGTCCGCTCGCGAATACGCCGAGAACTCCATGCGCTCCGCCTTGCAGCGCGAGCTATGGAGTTGCCTCGACGATGGCCGCGAATACATCGTTCGCGTCTACCCCATCACCGACACCACCGGCCAAGGTCCGGACTTCCAAATCCAGTATACTCTGCTGGAGCTCCGTTATAATGTGATACTCCGCAGCTGGCAGGATGCCGCTGTAGGCGAGGAGTGCTGCACTCTGTGGGAACCGATGGACCAATGCCCAATGGTAATCAACGGGATGGAGTTCGTTCACGTGAGCAAGGATATTTGGCGGAGGATTTCGTAATCAACCCGCCTCAAAGGAGCATATAATGGTAAGCAAGAACGCCGCATTGATGTTAGCCGCCGCAGCTATGGTACCGGGTGCTTTCGAACGGAAGTACGGAGAACCAGAACCCGAATTCCCCACCGACATCCATACGAAGCCTGCAGGCATAGTGAAGTTCCCTGATCCGAACTCCATCAGCCACGACTACTCCACCACGAAGCATGGCAGCGGCCCCTCCCGCCAACGGGCACGACTTCGTACTGCTGCCACTCGAGCACGCAAGGCGCGTAGACGGGCTGCACGGAAATAAATCCAAAATATTCCCAGAAAAGTCCCCCAAACCCATACCGATCAGTTATACTATCTCTTGTCGTTCATTCCAAGTCGTATTAAGAAAGGTTCATATCAATGAGCAACAATCGATCGAAGTACCAGCGTACCGGAGAGCCCCTCCTAGCTCCGGGCGAACAATCAAGAGACCTCACCTACGCGGAGGTTAAGCGCCTCATGATTCTGCGGCGTGGCGTGGAAGGCCGCGTCACCTACACCTACTGCACCCGCTGCAAGCACCCCGAAGGTCAGCTGACCTATTGGCTGGAGCGGGTCTACGATTCCACCGACGACTACGCTCGCTTCTGCCAGAAGTGCCCCAACTGCGGCAAGTTCCTGTGGTGGACGGCCATTGGGTGGCAACCAGAAGGATTCGTACCGAAGTCATCCTTCTATCTCGCCCGCGATTCGCAACGCGCCAAGGCCTATGCCTGGGAGCGGTTAGCAATCAAACCCACTCCGCTGGCAACCAAGTTCGATGAGCCCTACACCACGCAGCTAACCTACCAGATATGCCGCCAGTTGGATATCAAGCCGCCCCGCGTGGAATTCTTGAAGAACGCCCGAACCTCCATCGCTCGCGGTGACTATCTCATTCGCTACTCCACGCCCCGCGACTTATGCCCGTGGATTGCCATCCACGAACTGGCCCACATCTTCCAGACGCGCTGGGAGTACAAGCTACAGAACATAACTCGCCGCCACGAAGACTCCGAACCGGGCCACGGCCCTGGCTGGGTGGGCATCTATCTGGTGCTGCTGGAGCGGTTTGGAGGCCTTTCTAGCGTCGAGTTGTTGGAGAGCGCAACGACCGTAGGTCGGTTGCGTAGCATCCCGCTGGAGCTTGCCACGCAGCGGCTAGAGCAACTGAGAGGTTATTGATATGTTCATCGTAAGCAACCTGAGTAGCAACAGCACCTTCTTCGCCCTAATCTACGAGTTCTCGACCAAGGATCGGATTCGTATAGTCTCCGGACCCAACCCAAATAGTTTAATGGGTTTCGCCGAGACCCTGACTCAGTTCGCTAGACGCAAGGAGTTCTCCGCCGTCCGCCATCTGCTCCAAGCGGAGGACCTGAGCAAGCTGGACCTGGACCGCATCATGAAGGATTTGGAGGAATCATGAACGCCCATCTTCTGGGAGAGGTTTCTCCGCGACCAGCAGATAGCGAACAGCGATTGCGCCTAGACCTTGTCGGGCTGCTGGGTGCGGAGCTCCTACCGAACATCGATGAGTACCTGCTCCACAGGCGGGCGGGAGTGGCCAGAAAAATAATTAATAATTTTCCTGAAAAAGCCACTCAAACGGGTACCGATCAGGCATAATATAAGGTGTCGGGCAATTCCAACGTTTTCAGGAGACACCATGAGCCAACCATTGAACCGCGAAGCCTACAGCCAGGAAGTCGAGAACCTCCGCGCCGAGCGTGCCCACGAGGCGTATTGCATGGATATGGAAAGCCAGGAGTATGCGCGGCTCAATGCTGAAGCGGACGCCAACGAAGCCGCCTTTGATGCCTACATCGAGGCGCAGGAACTGGCCTTCGCGGAGTTCGCCGACGATGTGGAAGACGATTCCTTCTAATCGCAGAGGACGGCCCCTCCGGGCCGTAATGCGGCAGTCCTGGTTCCAAGCCCAGGCAACGCTAAAGACGTTAAAAGGAGTTCGTATGAGCAGCCACGGAAACGTGTACAAGCACCACAAGACACGCATCGAGAACTGCAATGGCACGATGCTGGAGCCCAAGGCCCTCTACACAAAGTGGGCCTACTGGTGCCCCAACCGGAAGATCCACGGCTGGACCTCCAAGCCTTGCACCTGCCCCAAGGAGTCGAAATGAACCGCTCCGAATTCGAAGCGTGGTGCGTCCGCCACGACTACAAGAAGGACCGCTTCGGCCACTACCAGAAGATCGACCGCAGCGGTTCCGTCCGCCGGATGAAGCTATCCAAGGTCGCGGCCCGCAACGAAGTGAAGCACGGCACCGGATGGCTGCGCATCACTTCCGGCTACTACTCGCAAATGTCGCTGAACGAAAAGGATCAGCTGGTCGGGATGAAGCCTTGATTTTTTAGGCCCGTCTTCTGGAGAGGATGCTCCGCATACCATGAACCAAATCACAATTGAGCCGCCTGTGTTTCGCGCCGCTGTGGAGCGGCAGCATGGACTGACCAAGCCTCAGGTGACCAGAGCCCGCGAATTGGCTGCACAAGGCCACGACTACGATGATGCCTGTCGGATGGCTGCAGCGAAGTTCGACGTCCGCACCTATCGAGAATCAGAGAACTCCCTATCCACCAGCTGCTTCACGTGGATGGAAATCGTAATCATGCGCCCCGAACTCCGCTTCTTGATTCCCAACGATGGCACGCTCCACTTCTCGCTCCGCCTGCAGGTGGGCGACTCCGTCACCGAGATCTGCTCCGTGCCCGCGAAGTTCCAGCAAATGGCGACGGAGTCCGACACCGATCTCGGCCCCGACTCATATAGGTAGGTATGCTGAGGAGGGTACGAAAAATACTTTGGTATTATTCGAAAATACTCATCCATCTACCTACCTTGACCCACTCAAACCTGAACAAATCAGGCATAATTTAGTCTGTTGCCGCAAAGTTTAGTCGTCCAACCCAAAGCGGGCCACAAATCCATCCCAGTGGCCCGCGTCGCATCCAGCCCAAGGAGGGCACAATGATCACGCTGAGCAAACTGGCCGAAGGGAAGCATATTTATGCTGGCACCCACGAAGGCACCGACGTCCGCGTCGCGGTGAACAAGGACCGCAAGACCTGGACCGCCAGCCATGGCGAAACCGTCATCGGCTCCACGTTCAAGTCCCGCGCCGAGGCCGAGGCTGCCCTGAACGGCCATCTGGGTACCGACACCCAACCCGAGGCCACCAGCCCAGAAGCCGCCACACCCGTCACTGGCGAAGGTACCGATTCTGCCCCGAAGCCTGGAGCGGACGGCGACCCCACCCGCCAGGAACGCAAGCAGCCAACCATCAGCACCCGCGACTTCAAGATCTTGACGATCGTGCAGGACAACCCGTCCATTCAGTTGCAGAACGTTACCCGCGAGTTCGGCGATGCGCTGACCGCCGTGGCCATCATCGGCTCGCTGGGCAACCGCAAGCTGATTGAAGTGGACCATGCCACCAACGAAGTCACGCTCACCGACAAGGGCCGCGAAGCCCACGCCATCTACGTGGAAGTGCAGAACACGAAGGTGCGTCAGCCGCGTGAGCCCAAGCAGCCGCGTACGCCCAAGCCCACGAAGTCGCCTGAGGAGTTGGCAGCGATCCGTGAAGAGAAGCTTCGCCTCCGCGAAGAGAAGTTCGCCGCGAAGTTCGGCCCCAAAGCGGAAGGTATCGGCCCCAAGCCAACCGTGGTCGAGCTCGCCCAGGCCCGCGTAGAGAACGCCACCGCTTCGTTGAACTGGGCACTGATGGACCAGCGCATCCATCCCTTCAGCCCCATCGCCGCGAAGAAGGTCAAGTCCGCTCGCGAACGGGTTGCCATGGCCGAGGAAGCCCACGCCAAAGCCCTACTATTCGTGGACCAGGGTGGTCATCCGTATGACTACTCGCTGAAGCTGAACGCCCCGAAGGACAAGCAGGCGACGCCAGAGAACGCTCCCGAAGTCCCTGCCGAAATTGCTGAGACACCGGAAGCGCCCGCCGAGGGCTAAGCCAACCAAACTGCTGAGCTCAGATACCAGCCCACCGCAAGGTGGGCTGGTATTTTCGTAAAAATAATTTCGAAAATATTTTCTGAAAACCTACTCAAACCTCTACCGATCAGTTATAATGTATCTTGTAAGTCGTTAAAACCAACAGGAGCGTGCAGCAAATGGAACCAATTGTCGTGAACATCCCCAAGGAAATCAGTGCAACCCGCTACAACGGTGGCTGGATGAAATCCGTCACCGGCCTCGACAAGACCAAGAACAACGGGTACTCCTTGCTCGGAGATTTCGTAGGCGAGGGACTGCAGCCGCTGCAACCTGGTCTATATCTGGTCTGCGATATCGGCGGCTCGCGCAAGAACCAAGTTAAAACTTACACTCTCGTCGTGCTTCACACCGACTCGTCCGTAGAAACTATCGTCTGGGTACAGGACAATGACTGGGCAGTGCAGTTGTGGAAACTGATCGACGAATACTTCGCTGCACAAACCGCGCCCGATACCAAGCGCGAAGCCTTGGAAGCTGAGGCAACCGAACTCCGTGCTCGACTGGCCGAAATCGAAGCCGAACTGGCTGCATTGTAGTTCGCTCCCCATACCCCGCCAGCGCAAACTGGCGGGGTATTTCGTTACCCCATTCACCAACCCCGAAGTGGCCAGCCAGCTTAAGACGCCTTCCGCGAAGTTCCCATACAGCGCACCGGAACTTGGCAACCCCGAAGTGGTTTGGTAGGGCATTCGTCTTTAGGCCCATCTGCTGGGAGAGATACCTCCGCTGACCACGCTTGGAAATTAGCGAATCATCTTGGTGTGGCCCAATCGCCGTGGTGGTGTCCACCTACCTCGTGCGATGTTTGGTCGCCGCGTGGCTTGGACCATCCATTCGCCCGCCCCACACCCCCAAATACCCCGCTCTTCGCGCTCAGCGCCATTTCTAGGGCCGTTTGCCCGCCTTCAGCCCCAAGGCTCCGCCCGCCCCGCGAACGCGCAATATAGACCCACTACAGACGAAGTTTTCAACAGCGACACCTTCTACAGGCCCTAGGCGGGTAGCGGCCAGAAAGTATTTTCGAAAATACTTTCTAAAAAGGCCCCCAAACCTGTACCGATCGGTTATAATTATTAATGGTAAGGGCGACAGGCCCAACGGAGGCAAGCAATGGAAGTCCAAGCATACGAAATCGTTCGCGGGATGGAGGTCCTGATATCCAACCGTCGGACCGTGAAGGCGACCAAGGTGGAGCGGGTCGGCAAAGACATCATCGTGCACCATGCCGACGGTACCAAGACCTTTAAGTGGTATAAGACCGTCGTAGTCTTGCCGCCGTCCGACGAGGACGACGAGTTCTGATCGGTGGCGTGCAATCCGTGCGGGAGCGACCCAACTTGACTTGGCCGCTCCGGACACTCAGCGCCCCTTTAGCCCCCACTTTTACCCGCTTCCGCCCCAGTGCCCCAAACCGGCCTTGGGGCGGAATCCCGACCTGAAACCGACAGCGAAAACAAAGGAGACATCATGAAGTTAGAGTCCGTGGCCGAAGTCGTAGAAGCGTTGCACCAAGCGGAAGTGTCCGCGAAGGAAGCTGTGTGCGAAGTCGTGCCAAATCGCTACACCAGCGCCGAGTCGTTGGAGATGTACACCGAAGCTTGGATCATCGCCAAGGCGAAGCTGAGCTACATTCGCTCCACCGAAATCGCGCTGCAGTATCCGGAGCAGGACAAGTTGAAGGAGTCCGTCCAGCGCGACTACGACTACGCCCTAAACAAGTTGCTCGGGTTGCACACCGGCTCCATCTCCCACAACGGCGATGGCTGGCAAGTGGCCCACTTCCGTGAGGCTGCAGCTGCCGCGATGATGGTGCATCTGTTAGGTGGGCTGTTGGATCGTCTATGAAGTCGTGGTAGTTTGGAGCAACCCCAGCAGCTACACACTGCTGGGGTTTTCTTTTGGCCTATCTTCTGGGAGAGATCCTCCGCGTTGATAGTTAGCGAGTGGTGGCGGGTTGGGCGCGGCGCGAAGTGGGCGGTTTTGGCGGATTTGTGCGGAATTCCGTTTTTCTCGCTGAAAAGGTCGAACTCTAGAAACGGTCACCTTGAAAGTTGGGACAGCCATCGGATGCGTTGGGCGGCGAGGGTGCCCCCGAACCGGGCCAGCCCTGTTTTCGCCTGGTCCGTCTTATGGTAACGGCGACAGGGAGTTCGCTTGCGACTGCTGGATGGGTGGGTATCGTTCGTCATGCGCTTTTTGCTTTTTGTCATGATATTTTTAAGTAATATCATATTTTAATATATGGTCAATTTAAGTAAATAATTGCCAAATACAAAAACCAAAACGGTGGAATTTGAGCCATCTACAAAATCCGCAGATGAGCCCAAAAACGCACATTTTCTGTGCGCTGTCCCAACTTCTGGGGTGACCGTTTCTAGACCTTAATCCAGGATACTCGCAGATTTGCTCGAACTCCGAACAGAAATCTTTAAAACGGTGACACAGCCCTGCGAGAGGGGCGATTTTCAGTCCTTCGTCTCGCCCCTTTGAAACACCGTTTTAATAAGGTTTGGTCGTATTTTGGCGAGGCCGATTAAAACCGGAGCACTCAAAATGAGCCAACCCAGCTTTAAGCCCAGTCAGTCTTAAGTTACGGACGAGTCCATGTCCGTACCCTGTTTTCGCCTGCCACGCGGCCCACCACAGCGGAAATCCTGCCCAGAAGATGGGCCAAAACTTGACGCTGTCGAATTGTGGTACGAAAATAACCTCCAATTTATTTTCTCACAGGCCCCGCAGCCGCTTCAGATTGAGGCATAATTTCTGGTGGAGGGCGAATTGCAAAGCAAATATTACGTGTACCTCGGGTACCTGACTTTGGGCGGAGCGCCAAATCGACACGTATATACTGTGGTGTCGCGCGAATGTGCCTTCCTACGCGGGCAACGAGCGGAGCATCGCTCGCCACGTCAGCTGCTCGAGGATCATACGCTGGCGCTGGAGTATCCGCTTTGCGACGCCGAACCAGGAGATATCGTCTACGGCAAGCCCGCCACGCCACGCGCAATCAAACAAGGCAAGCGCTCCGGTTGGGCCAAGCCCATCACGCAGATCCGCCCGCTCTCCTTATATAACGCGCTACGGAACCCAGATTTAGCAGCCACCGATAGCCACACGGAAACCCTCGAACGTCTCAAGCTACTATTCCTAGAAGTGGACCCCACCATGCACGCTGAATTTTTCCTTGAACTATTCAACGACCTGATGAAAGCCTACAAGAACCGAACAAAACCACAGTAGAATTCATACAACTTCTAGAGCCTATAATTCGGTAAATCATAAGATGCCTAACGATATCCACTTGCCTGTCGCCGACGTCACACTGGAAGGCGAAGCTGAAGTGGGCAGGAAACTCAGCGAGCTCCTCTGCTGCCACTACTGCGGATCGTATAACTTCTGCTACATCACCGAATATGTTCAGCGAATCAACTCCCAGCATGACCACATAAACGATCGCTACATGACTAAGCAGCGGATGGTTTGCGAGAACTGCCACAAGAAAGCCGTTGCAATAGTTGAGTATAATCTGCGCAAACAGTGTAAAGCCTACCAAACCGCTATCCGCCGCGCCAAGTACATCGAAGATAACGAACGTCTAGAAGCTGCATTCCCATACGAAAATCCTCCAAAGAGACCACCACAGGAGAGTACCGAGAATGAACCTGAATAAGTTTCTACCCAACCAACCACCAACTGCTAAGGAAATACAACGGGCTGAATCCGTAAACAATCTACGCGAAATCTTAGCGGACCCCACCCTACCCGATACTACCAAGGTTAAGTCCGTCTATCGGATGCTTTATCTGCTAGGTAAGATAGAAGCATTGGACGAGGAAGACCCCGCTCTCGACGACATCTACACCGAGCTAGAAGAGGTCACCAAACTATACCAAACCCAACCCACAGATTCCACCGACCAGCCCACGCCCACCTACGAACCGCCACCACCAACCATAGACTTCACCGCCACCTTCACCAATCCCCAGACTCAAGCTCGCCACCGTGCCAGGCGAATCGAAACCGCTCGTTCCATTCTTATCAATCTATGCGATCCCACCATTCCCAACTTAGCCTATATCCTCGAACTCTACAAGCTACTTGTGAAGCTTGACTGCTACCCTCCGGACGATCCCCGCGCGATTGAAGTAGACATAGAACTCAAGCGAATGATCGAATACCAACCGAAACCGAGGCGGGTGGTCCGAGTGCGTCCACCAAGCGAACAATAATAATGAACCCACCAATTCAAATACCAGACGATATCAACTATCGCATCATCTCCGCTGACGGCTGCTATGAGCTATGCCAGCAAGTCGCCCAAGCCACCCACAACACCGGCTGGCAACCCATCGGCGGCATTGCCATTATTCAGCCCAACCCGAACGAAGCCCGCCCCGGAGATCCATACCCACCAGTCTACTTCCAAGCAATATATAAACCCACCACCAATACCAATACCAATACCAATACCAATACCAATACCAATACCACAGAACCAACACCCGAACTACCCACAATCTCCGCTTGCCCATTCTGCCAAGACGACAAAACACTTCCTGCCGTCCAACGTGAAAATACCCACCCAACCTACAAACCAATCCTCTACGTTCGCTGCCCTCGGTGCGCAGCGCGTGGCCCCGAATGCTACACGAACGCGACAGCTATACATAATTGGAACCGATTCAAACAACCATGATGAGCCCACCCACCGAATGCTCCTATGCAAACTCGCCAAATCAACACTAACTACTAACGCGAAAGGCTCGAACGCGGAGGATCTCTCCCAGAGGACGACCCTAAAAATACCATGGAACCAACTACCAACGAACAAGTAACCCTCGACCGTGCCACCGCACTAGGTCTCCGCGCCACCATCCACGAAGGTAGAGTTCGCTCTCACGAACTAGGCAAGGAGGAATACTTAACCTTCGACTACGCTGGCTTCCTAGACTATCTATCGCTATTGGAAGCCAACGCCTCTACCGATCCCGAAGCACCATACACTCCGCCCCGCTCCGAACCGAACCCATTCACTCAACCCACACTCACCCCAATTACTAATAACGATAGCGAACTCACAGCCATATCCGCTTGGGCCGCGCCTACTCAACTATCCCGCCGCGACCAGATAGCTCTGAAGTTCGCCACCCACTTCATTCGCAACACCGACACCGACCAACAAGCGGCCCTATCCAGAGCAGTGGCAATGGCGGACCAATTCATAACTTTGTTAGATAACCATCCGCTCACACCATCCCAATCCCACACCGACTACGTACTTGGCTTCGCCTTCACGCCCGACTTCAAACGCGTACTCCTGCGCGAGTCCGACAAGCTAACCCTACCTCCGCTTAACGATGATCATCTGTGGAGCGGGGTAGGTACTCTCTACCCGCCCACCCAAACCACCCAAACCACCCAAACCGATCCAGCCTACTCGTTCAACCACGCTATGGCCGAGGTCTTCGAAGCCACGACCGGCCTTTCTACCAGCTACGATGATTGGACTTACTACTCTGCATTCCCAGCGTATCAACCCGACCAAACCCAACCAACCCAATACCAAATCCACTTGTTCTACACAGTCGTACCGTATGACTCCCTCCGCGAGGCGGAACGAAACCACCCAGGCAGCCTTAACTGTCTAGAGTTGAAAGAAGTTCAGTTCCTTAAATCCGTGAATCTAGCGGACCACGTCCATGACTTCATCCAACAAGCCCTCCGCTACCACCATAGCCAGCCAAGCGAGCCACAATGAAACCACGCAACGACACTATGTTTATAGGTCTGGTTCAGCTTGTGCTAGCCGCATTGGTTACCGCGTTTATGATCGTTGACGAATTGCAACATCAGTCCGCCAACCACCAACTTCAAACTACACAAATGATCCTCGAAACTCGCACCTGGGAGCGGGATCAGTGGAAGACTGTCGCACTAAACTATAAAGCTCAGTTAGCCCGCACCCACCAATCGAAATGAAGCACCCAACCTACCCTTCCACCATATACGGCCACCCAACCTATTCGCGGCAATTAAACACTATATATCGAACGCGGAGCATCTCTCCCAGAAGAACGCCCAAACTCATCAGCAACCCAAGGCTCCGCAACCCACATCACGCCTATCGCCGCTGCCAACGGCAAGCTAAATACCTGAAATCAGTGGAGCGACTATGCGACTATTACGTCGATCTACTACGCGAATACTTGCCAACCGCCCCAAATCAGTCACTAACCACACTTCCCTATACCTACGAAAACCAGGAAGCCGCCATCAAAGATTTCTGGGTACGAAACCTACCATCAAATAATTCCGAAAATACCCCAATAAACCCCACCCAAACACCCCAAGATCGGGCATAATATACTCTGTCAACCAAGTCGTACCAAGACCGACCCTACCAAAGGAGCCCACCCAAATGCTGTACAACTCAGGCATCGCCCAGACCCGAGCCCAACTCCACGAAGTGCCAGTGCCACCGCGAACCGACGTAGGTCGCCTCTGGGAAGGCGTGAACCATGGCGTCCTGGCGGACACCATCGTCAACTACTGCACCAAAGTTGGCCTTTCTATCCAGTCTGAAGGTTGGTACACCAACCCCAACGGAAGCGCCCTCTTCGGCGCGATCGACTTGGATACCTCTAACACCGACTTCCACCTAAACATTCCCGGCTCCCCCGCCACGTTCTCCCTCGGCGTCCGCCATGATAACTTGGGTCGCTACGCGATCTCCTTCGCGGTGGGTGCGCGCATTGCTGTCTGCGCCAATGGGATGTTCTCCGGAGATTTCGTGCTAAAGCATCGGCATCTCAAACCGAATACCTACACCCAATCCAAAACCCCCGAACTCAGCCCCGAGGACCTATCCCGCCTTTACCTGGAAGAGACCGTAGCCGAGGGCGTGGAAAACTACCTCCAAGAACTGGACTCCGTGCAACTGCTGGCAGTTGGCATGCAGCAAGTCCCGATGGACGACCGCGACGCCTCCTATGCCATCATGAAGGCTGGGGAGCGGGGAATCTTCAAGTGGCGGCACCTTGAGGACGTATACCATCTGTGGACCAACCCGCCCCACCCCGAGTTCGAACCAAGGACCCTCTTCTCCGCTTACAATGCATTCACGGAAGTGGCGAAGAACTTCAGCCCAGCGGTGCAATTTAACACGCTGAAAAAACTCCGTAGTCTGGTTTCGGACTACACTCAAGTCGCCGCCGACCAACAGGAAATCCACCTTTCTTTTAACTAACTAACCAACCCACAGCTAGCTCCGCTCTCGCCGCCACCCAAACCGAGAGCGGAGCATCTCTCCCAGAATACCACCCAAACTACAATGAACACCCTAATCCACTACACCCTCCCGCCGCTCGCACTAACAATCCTTTACCTATCATACCGCGTCGGTATGGGCTCCCATGTACCGTTCTTCGTGCCCCGGCTTCGCAACACGCTCCGCCGCAAGCGAACCGCCAAGGCACTCCAACGCGATAACTACTTCAGTAGCAAACTCTAATGGCCCTCCACCCCCAACCCCAACCACCGATAGCACCCATGCCAATGGAGCTCACCCAGAAATGGGTGATCACCACCCTACACACTACCATTAACTTCGCCCACGTATCGAAGCTATGGACGGCCCACACTACCAACACCAAAACCCCAATCCTTTACTGCAAGCTAACCGACGATGAGCGCCCGATTCCGCTTATCTCTGTTCCCGCCATAGAGACAGGCCATAAGCTAGCCCGCATCCTAATCAATGAACTCTCGAAGCCAGGGAACCAAGTGCTCGACTTGAACAAGGTGGATTCGAAGTTCCGCTCTAAGCTAAATAGCACTACCGAACCACCACCAACCAAAGCGAAGTCATGAACCGATCACTCCTAATCGCGCTTGCCTCTCTGCTCTTCGCCGGCATCCTACTCGCAGTTTGGGCCAAGCATTCGGGCGCGTCTTCTGGAGAGAACTCTCCGCCCGACACGGAAGGCTGGGATGGCTACGACTTGTACGATCCATTCGGTTGGGATATCCTGAACGCATGACCACCACCCACTCCACCCCAACCACCAAACCCAAACGTACCCTCATGCTCCACCAGCAGGACGCGTTGCGGTGGCTGACCACTAACAGTATTCGCCACCCCGCGTACCTCCTCGATTTGCGGTTAGGAAAAACGATTTTGAGTATACGTACCGTTCAGCAGTGGTATCCGACCCCGGCCACCACTCCCGTCCCCGTACTAGTCTTAGCTCCCCTAACTGTACTTAACGCTTGGCGCACCGAACTCACCGAAGAACAAGAAACCTTCATCCTATCGACTGGACTCTCTCCAGAAAAACGGCGCTTCCGCATGCAGTGGGCCTTTCGCCCTTCTATTACTAACGGGTACCAACGCCGCTGGGTGCTGCTGAACTATGAAGCCTTACGTGCTGACCCCACCATTGCCGCGATGTCCTGGAAGGTCGTGATCGCCGACGAATCAACTTGCTTCCGTAACCCCAAAGCGCAGATCTCCCGCACGATGTGCGCTGGTTTCCGTACCGTCCCTCATCGTATGATCCTATCCGGCTTACCATCACCCGAGTCTGACCTGGACCTATTCCAACAGTTCAAGTTCCTTCACAGTACGTTCCTAGGCTGCGACAACTACTACCACTTCCGCGCTAAGTTTTATACCCCCGCCAATGGTATAGATTCCCGCGACGGTTGGGATCCCCTCCCCCACACCCGCCAAACCATCCATGATGCCGTCCACACCCGCTCCTTCGTGCTCCGCCGCCAGGACGTGAACCTACCGAACCATAAAGTCCGGGAGACTTACACCATACCACCCACCCCAGAGCAACTCAAGCAGTATAGGATGATCGAGAAGGAATTCGCTGCTCTGGTCACCGATATCGCCCACCGCACCCATTCCACCGTCCAACCACCCAACCCAGCCCAACCCCGGCCTCCGGCCATACTGGATTTAGAAGGCTTCGACACCGAATCCACCAACCATACAATCGTCGGTAACTGTCCACCGCTCACCATCCGCCACGAGACGCAACACGTGATTGTGAAGCAACTCTGGTTGGCTCGCCTAGCTGGGGGGTGCGACATCGAAGGCAACCTACTCTACCCCGGCAAACGCAACGAACTTCTACGCCTGTTAACCAGCGAACTGGCGAATCAACCGGTAGTAGTCTACTTCCGCTTCAACAGCGAACTGCGGCACGTCGCCCAACTATTGAATGCTAACAATATACCGAACGATATCCTGATTGGCTCAACCACCACCAAGGAGCGCACCCGAATACTGGAGTGGTTCGCCTCCTCCGACTCTCCACCCAACCGCGTGCTCCTGTGCCAAGTAACCCTCGTGAAGATGGGCCTGAACCTATCCGCTGCAGACACCATCATCAACTACAGTCGCTCCTACAGCTGCGAAGTGAACGCCCAAAGCGAGGATCGGATCTACCACCCACACAAGACCACGCCGCTGCTCTACATCGATCTCGTCACCGAACGCACCATCGACGAAGATATCGTAGCCGCCGTCAACGCCAAGGTAACGAACGCAAAGCTATTCATGGCGGCAATTGACGCAAACTTCTGGAGGAGGCAACTAAACAGTCAACAATGAAACCCACTAAAGACGGCTACTACTGGTTGAAGGAAGAAGGCGGCACACCTGAAATAGTGTTCGTCTCTGGATTCGGCACACCTGATGGCCCGATGGTGTCTTCAATCGGCCTCACGGGAGAAATACTGCTTGGTGCTGTAGACGGAGAGTGGTCCGGTCCGCTTACGTCGCCCTTCCCTATCGAATACCTCTGCGAGGAAGAAGGCTGCGATCAAGCTGGGGGAGTGGTACTATTGGCCGTTCGACGGCGAAGAGACCGCCTCCGAGTGTAAGTGCCCAGCACACAAATCTCCGGAGACCTATGCTCGCGGAGAGGAATCAGACTAACAACCATGCTATTCTTCCTCTACATCTTAGTCGGTATCGTTGTCTCCGTCCTATTCTCCCTCCGCTTGTTCGCCGGACAGCGGTCCGCCCCCACTCAACTCTTGGCCGCAGCAGCCGCTGGATGCTGCTTCCTTGGCTGGGTTTTGTTCTGGCCTGCCGTTGCCCTGGCGTGGGTTTTGGAGGGAAATCAGCCGCCAACCGACACTCAATTCGATGACGACTAAACCAAAGGCCCCATCTTCTGGGAGGAGCTCCGCACCTACTATGCACCGAACCAAACTATCCATCCCACGACCCAACCAAGACCCACCGTATGAGTACGTCGAACTAGACGCCGAAAGCGTCCTGAACGCGCTACTCTTCACCACCATCTATGATGATGAACCCACCCCATCAGGCAGCCACTTCCGCTGCGAACGCGCCCGGTTCCTACATCAGATAGCAGACTTCATCGATACCCACGCCCAAACGGATAGCGGAGTATCTCTCCCAGAAGATGGGCCCAAAAATCAATAAACTAGCGGAGCCCCCACCACATAGAACCGTCTCCATCAAAGCTAATGGATCCGATCACCAAACCCATCACCCGACTTACCCTTGGCGAAGCCCTGGACTTCGCCCGCCTATATCTATTCGACGCCCACACCGACGATCCACCATTCGAACTATGGAAGCTGAACCCACGCCTCCAAGCGGTGCTAACGCGAGCCTGCATCCGCTTCCAGCGAACCAGCGGCCACATTACCAAATCATTCGTGATAGCTATCGTAGAAGCCTGGATTGCCGCCTATGATGCCAAATTCTGCGAACCTCTACTGAAGGTGAACGAGGCTAATGAGATTGCCTCGATAGAGGCGCATAGCCGGTTGCTGCCGAGGAACCAACCAACAAAATGAACCAAGAACTACAGGCAACTCGAACAATAAACCAATATACATCTGATCTAGACGGAAAGTACTACATCACTCTGACAGTGGATAGCGCTACTCCTGGGCTAATTGGTTTCAGTCTCAAGTGTCTAGATGGGAGCGGAGATCAGATGACTCTCATGTTGAGAGAGTATGAATTGGTAGACTTGATGGACGTATTTGATTTGGCGATTGCCGAGGTCCAACAACTTACCTAATGTACTTTACGCTAACCGTTGACCCAGGCGTAGGCGGCACCGGAGTTGCCCAGTGGAGTAATCCATTGTGGCCCGACCTAGTACCGCCAGTAACCGTGGACTGCTTCCGCCCCGCCAAGGCCCATGCTAATACTTGGACGAATGGGGGCACCTGGGAAGAGCGATGTGACTCCATCATATCTCAGTTCACCGACCTAATGATCTCGCTCCAGTTTCCTGGCACCGAAGAGTCCAAAGTCACTATCGTGCACATCGAATACCCTGCGCTCATGCTGTCCGGTGGAGCGGTCACGGCCACCCGAGGCGACCTAGTGAAGCTAGCCGTGATGGTAGGTCGCCTGGCCCAAGTGGCCCAGAGCAGGTGTGGGTACTACTCTTTCCTTCCAGTGAACGAGTGGAAGGGAACCATGCCGAAGAAGGTGGTAGATCGACGTATTGAGCATCGGCTAGGCATGAAGTTCGACGAGCATATATCGGACAGTGTGGGGATGGGTCTGTACCTGAAGGGGCACTTCAATCAACAGTGAGAAAGCTACTTGAATCGGAGTATCCATACCTGGAACTCCTCGGCGAACACTATTTAAAGGAATCAACAATGTCCGAAACAACCGAGAACGCCTCGCAACCGCTGTACCAAACCGACCGCTTCGACGCCGCGCCGTATGATCCCTCCACTGGCACCTTCGCTCTAGATCCAGTCGCGGTCTCTGGTGCCACCCAAATCCTAGTCGCCCAATGCCACGGCAATGCGGTTGCCTGTGGTTGGTGGAACGATCCACACACCCATCAACCCCTCCAGCGCAACATTGGCGAACTGCTCATGCTTACGGTGAGCGAACTCGCCGAAGCCATGGAAGGCCATCGCAAAGGCCTCCAAGATGATAAGCTGCCCCACCGCTCCATGTTCGCCACCGAACTTGCCGATTGCTTGATTCGCATCTATGATATGGCGGGCGAATATGCCCCGGACCTACCGGAAATCATGGCGGAGAAGTTGGCCTACAACTCCGTCCGCGAGGACCATAAGCCAGCCAATAGAGTGCTTGACGGAGGCAAGAAGTATTAGTCCAACCGAACCAAGCCCATGTCCGAACCCATAATCCCTGAGTCTTTAATCGACCTGAACGAACAGCGTATTGCAGCTGCTCAACGGCTTCAGAAGTGTATGATGGAGTTCCAATCCTATCCTGGAGCGTGTCAAGAGTACTACGAAGCGGATGAAATGGCTCAACTTGCCTACGACTCTGCAATGTACGAATTCCTGCAGAGCACCATCACCAATCCAGATAACCTCGAACCACAGTCGCTCACGATCCTCCAACGGGCACTACTACTGGCGGAGCAGGAACAGTTGCACGACAGACTGCAGCAACTCCGCACCGAACTCACCGACTACTTCAACGCCTTCGCGGAGCTCAAGAAGAAACTATCCGGCATCGACGCCATCACCCGCCCAAACTACTGGATGGTGACGGAAGCTAAACTGACCAAGGAGGCGCTCGCTGTATACGTAAACTTGCGCCCCATTCATGAGATCTTGGACGACATTGAACGCAACTCTCTCCGCTTGAAGTATGTAGTGGACCTACTTGACAGGACTAAACCGAAGCCCGCCCGATCTACCGATACCTAACTATCATTAGCTATTTACTATTCGCGGAGACATCTCTCCCAGAGGAGCGCCCAAAACCACAATGAAAATCACCAAGCCAGGCAAGATCTCCCAGCACAAATCTGTCTCGCCCCTTGTCGGCGCGACCGGTACCTGTCCCCAGTGCGGCACGCAGTTCGAACTCGAACCTACTGATACAAGCCGCGTAGTGGAAGTGAAGGACCATCACGACAAGGTCCTGAAGCGGTACATCGGCTGTCCGACGCCAGGGTGCGAGAGCAACGTGCCATTGGTACTCCCGAAGCAATCTTAATGGCTACTTCAATCCAGTTCATTCCACTCAAAGTGGATGCCCCTTCTCTGGACGAGCTTCTTCGCCTACAGCACTTCGCGGAGGAACGCTGCTGTGCGGCGCTTGGACTGCCTGAGTTCGTAGTAGGATATCCGCATCCACGATACTTAGAAGGAGCCGGTGAGTTCCTTCGCCGCCAGCTACTCGCAGACAACTATCATCGTGGAGAGGACCCAGCTGATGGTTAAACGATACCGCCACCGCCCAATCTTAATTGAAGCCTTCCAGATGAAGTACGAGGCTAACGCTCACCTGGAATGGCCGACATGGTTCCGCGACCGATTTTATAGAGCTCCAGAGACATTTGGCGCAGTGTTCGCCCATAAGAATGGTTTATTTGTGATTCAGCTGGAAACAAGCCTACTAGAAATCCCACCGGATCACTGGGTAGTTCAACATGTCGAAAGTAAGCACTTCGGAGTCTTAACTCCCGACGAATTCGCCCGGTCCTACGAACCAATCTAATGTCTAACGACACCATCCTCCGCTCCCTCCCAATCCTTGAACCGCTCGTAAATGAGTGGTCTACCTGCCAACGCTGCCCACTAGGAGTCTCCGCGAAGCATCATGTGCTGTTCGAAATCGTGGTCCCGGCTCAGCCACCGCTAGCCGAACTGCCACCGAATACTACAGCGACGACGTCCGCCCCCACCACGCCCGTATATGGTGTACACGCCGATTTAAAGCCCCCATTCATGTTTATCGGCGAAGGGCCCGGAGTTGGGGAGAACGTCCTTGGACGGCCCTTCGTCGGCCCTGCAGGGCAGCTTCTGCGGGAGTGTATCGCTGCCACTGGCAACACCGCCCCCTATACCCTGACCAACTTACTGGCTTGCCGCCCATGGGCACTCCGCCCCAGCCATCCAGCGAACCGTGCTCCGGACCATAATGAAATAGAGGCCTGCGCGCCCCGCTTAACCGAACTCGTTCGCCTACTCCAACCGCGAATCATCATTGTAACCGGCAAAGTTCCGCTAGACTACGCACCCAACATCGCACAGCGTTCCGGCCATACGTTCCGGCTACGCGCCGTGCGGCACCCATCGTGGGTGGTCCGCCAATTGGATAAGGACGCCGCTACCCAGCAATATATAGAAGACCTCCGCGAAGCGATGGCCCCTGGACCAATGCCGCCAGCTGCACTACCTAAAGGTTCTCAGTAACTACATAATGCCCTTCTTCGACCCAGACCACACCCGCGAAATCGGCCTGCTCACTATGGGCAAGCTACGGCAACTGATACCCACCCGCCCCAGCGACCCACCACCCGAAGGCATGATCGTGGTCTCGCTGAACGCCTGGGTATCCTGCCCAGAAGAATGGCGAGAAACTTTGATAGACCTTGCCCAGGCAGGTATCGTGGTCATGGTGCATACTGATGCCCCGGACCATTACCTAGGTTTCTGCGGCCCCATCGCGCAGACGATGGAAGAGATAGAACGAATGGAAAGGTTTGCTACTAACAATGAACTCTGAATCAAACCACCCAACTAATCCAATACCAGCCGAGTTCGCTGAGTACGTCGGCCAACGGCCAAAGCACGAATCGCCTTCAGGCTTGTTCGCGTTGAATGCCACCACCGCTTCCGCACCCACCAAACCGACCACCTTCGAGGATCTCCAAACTCGAATGGAAGAGCTTCGCCATATAGCCGACAGCATTCCACTCTCCGTTCGAATGAACCACCATCTGCTATCGCTCCTAGAAGAACGGACTGCTCCCAGCAAACCAGTCGCCTACCTTCGCCCGATTGAAGTCGTGCTGTGTCCGTGGTTGGACAACGTACACGTGATTCTGGAATACCGCGAATACTTCGAAACGTGGAACTTGCAGACTGGAGTGAAGGTACGCTATCCGAAGTACAAAGTTCAACCAGTTCGGATGCCACCATCGTTATTAGCCTATCCGCCAACAACGACTCCGCTGAGCCGCGCAGTTATACCGCTACACGACATGGATAACGAACCTATCCGCTACGAACCTGTCCCAGGCGACAAGCTAACTGAAGATCTCTCCGCTACCAATCATGGTATCAACAATGAACCTCTCACGCACAGCGATTAAACTCGCCCGACATACCGCACCGCTCTACACGGCGGAAGATATACAACTTATACTCACCGCCCTACAAACGCTTCGCTACACCCGCGACCAAGCCGTAGCTATGGTTATAGCTGCTTGGCAATTGGATCAACCCAAGCAATCCACCGAAGCCTTGGCGAACGTGGTGCCCGAGGCGCAATGTGCCCGTACTCAAGCCGAAGCAACTGCTCGCTTGCGTAGAAAGTTTCTACACACGTCGCACTGCGCCAACAAGTAGCAAAATAACCCGCAATCTATTTTCTGAACGGCCCCTCAAAGGCCGCTGAAAGAGGGATAATTACCTTGGCACCGAACAATCCAATTCTTCGTAGAGTTCCGACTCGTATACAACTCCGCTGCAATGTTCGGCGGAACGAGCAGCTTTTCTGGAAGGGGTCGGAGTATCAAGTAAAGCAGCTATTGGCGAACGGCTCCGTTGAAGTCGTGATGAAGGGGTACCGTATGGTGCTCCGCCCCGATCAGTATAAGGTGATCTCTAGGAAACGAATCGAAACGCCATGACCAATGCTGAAGTACGCGCTAAGTTACGGGAGGTGCTCCGCGAAGTCGAACAGGTTATCCTGAAACACTACAATAGCGGGCATCCCGGTACTTGTATGAAGCAGGGCTTTGACAACGGGTACGAACGAGCCATTAAAGATGTGCTGCAGTTCCTGAATGGTGAAGATCCAGGCATGATCCTGTGGTGGAATCCGATTACTGAAGAAGATAATGCGCGAATTGAACAGTTAGTGAAGAAGCAATCCAATGGCTAAAGTTAAAGTCCGCTCAACCCAACCAACCATAATCGAGGAGAACGAAGCCCTAGCGGATTCCTTGCTGCCTTGTGGGGCTCCCAACCTGGACGGTCTCCCCGCCAAGGAAGCCATGGACCTCGTGGCCGCTACAGTTGGCACGCCAGACCCTATAGTGGCGGCTGGCCAGGCGGAGTTCTTCGGCGGACCGCTTAGCTGCGAAGAAGAGCTTGCTATTCTGGAGCGGATGCAATCGTTCGTACCAGTCTCTTCTACCATCCCAACTGCGCCGCCCATAGATACCCAACCACCCACCGACTTCTGGCAACTGACCCGCGATGGCGTCACGCAAGGACTACTCGCCCTCGTGGCACTCTGTCCAGAAAAAGCGGCAATCAAAATGAAGCAGGGGCTTTCCAGCCCAAGCAAGTCCGGAGCCTTAGCCTTCGGGGATGTGTTCCACCGTGCACTAGACAACGTCTATGGTCTAGCGAAGGCGGAACAAGGAAGCGAATACGTTCCAGAGTTCTTCATCACGAACATGGACTCGTTCGTGGAAGATGCCATCATCCAGATCTACCAGACGGACCGAACTACACTACTCCAAAGTACAGCCTCCCCCACGGAACTCATCGCCCTTGAAGTAAACTGTTCCTTGGCGAAGGTTATGCTGCGGATGTACTTCCGCCACTGGGAGACGGACTTTCGCGAACTGAACTGGGTAGACCTAGAGCGCACCTTCCGCGTTCAATATACCCACCAACTCCAACCAGGAGACCCCGGCTTCGGCTATCCGTTCAACGCCCCAACGAACACCGTCCAGTTCCCAGTTCGTGGCAAGTTCGATGGTGTGTTCCGTTCCATACCTACCAGCACTTCGCCAACCGGGGATTTGTGGCTCTTCGAAACCAAGACCAAGTCCTACATTGACGAACAGTCTCTGTCCGATCGCCTCAACTTCGAGCTACAAGTCATGCTCTACCTGTGGGCCATGAAACAGACCTACGGCGAAACTCCACGCGGAGTGCTATACAACATCGTGAAGCGGCCCCTCTTAAGGCAGAAGGTGAAGGAATCCTTAGATGACTTCTGCGATCGTATTACGGCAGATGTCCAGTCTCGTCCAGAAGAATACTTCGTACGCTACAACGTGTCCGTTACGCCCGACGAACTGGACGAGTGGGCCAATAGAGACCTTCAGCGAATGATGGCCCATCTATACCGTTGGGCTAACAACCCAGACCATACTTACCGCAACTCAGGCGCGTGCCAGATGTGGAACCGCCCCTGTGAGTATCTGCGGCTGTGTGCGTACAAAGACACAAGTAACCTAACCAGTCGGGAGCACGTATTCCCTGAACTCGATGGGGATTTGGTGGCGACGGTGGATTGATTATGGAACCTATTCTTATAGTCGCGTGCTGCATAGCCATTTTCATTGGCTCATATCTTGGAGCTCGATAAATGGAATCCCTTCTGATAGCCTCCGCCATTTTTCTTCTTTCAGCCTCCATCTTTCTGGGAGCGATGTACGTCCACGAACCGCTCTCTCGAATAGCGAAGTGTCTGGAAGAACTTACTAAGACAACTCAACCTTCGGATATGTATCGAACGCAACGGAAGTAGGTGATATTATGAAAAACGGAAGATTCGTTCTCTCGCTCCAGTGTTCCAACGGCGACCCGCACGAGGGCTCCACTGCTAACTACGAAGCTGCCTCGGCAGCCGAAGCGAAGCAGCAAGCCGTCGCTGCAGGTTGGAAGCTGCAGTCGATTATCGATCTCTGCCCGACTTGCACTAAGGCCATTGCGGAGCGCAAGGCCGCAGGCAAGCAACCCAAACTCTCTCCAGAGGATCAGCGGATCCTTCAGGAGCAGAATGTGGTCGCGGTCGGCACGGACGGTGAACCTTTGGTAGGTACCGATGTCGTTTAGTGCAACCGCCCCAACCACCCAACCCCACAAGCTGAACCCTACCCGTCTACCTAACAAGTGGTGGGTTGGCCGAACTGGAAGGTGTTCAGCTTGTGGGGCTACGGTTGTGTTGGAAAGGGAAGACGACACTAAAGGTCTCTTCAAGAAGCTAACGCCATCCGAGCTCCGCCTCCAGTGCCCCAACCGCCACCGACCTCACCATGAAGACTGTCGTTTCATTTACATACGCTACGATGTTGACATCCCGCTCATAGACCAACAGCGTAGCCAACCACCGTCAGTAAAGCAGTTAAAGGAGATGTATTTCAATGGCATCCGTCCCCGTAAGAAGTAGTACCCCGCTCAATCAGCCACCAACCGACACTAACCGGTTCGCACCATCTAATGGTGCTACCCCCACCCAATCTAGCGGTGGGGCCTTCGCCTTGCCCACCACTCGCTCCGAACCCAAACCGGAACTCGGCGACTACACCTGGCTCATCTACGGGGAGCGGAAGATTGGCAAGACCTCCCTGGCGGCTCAATTCCCCGAGGCACTCTTCATGATGTTCGAGCCTGGCGGCAAGGGGCTCTCCATCTACCAAGTGGAGTGTCCGTCTTGGGATGCTTTCAAAGGCTACCTGAAGGCGCTGAAGGGCACTAGTCAGTATTCCACCATCGTGATCGACACGATTGACATCGCTTACGAGCGGTGCGTGCAGTTCGTGGGGCGACGCGAAGGTTTCGATCACCCCTCCGACAACAACGACTTCGGCAAGACCTGGAGCATCATCAAGCAGGAATTCACCAGCACCATTCTGGAACTGATTGCTACAGGGCGTGGCGTGATGTTCCTCAGCCACGCCACGGAGTCCGAATTCCAGGAAGCTTCTGGCGGGAAGTACAACAAGATTATCCCCACCATGCCCGGACAAGCGCGCAAGTTCGTGACCGGCTTCGTAGACATCATTGCTTACTACGGCTACTACGGTCACGACCGGTTGCTCACGATTTCTGGGAGCGATATGGTTGATGCCGGCCATCGCGTCGATGGTCACTTCGTTTCTTCTGAGGATCCCAAACAGCGAATCCACTCTATCCCCATGGGCGCTTCAGCCGCCGAAGGCTACTCCAACATCTTGGACGCCTTCAATAACCTCCAAGCGGACACGATGGAACCGAAGGTCCGCACCGGCCTCTCTGAGACGAAGGCGAAGCTTCCTGCCGGAAGGCGATAGTTGGTTGCGCTATGCGCACACAACTACCTATGGACTGCGGAGACTCTCTCCAGAAGAGGGGCCTAAAAACTACCTGCACTCAAGCTGTACGACCGGCACCACAATGTCAACAAATCTACGCAAAGGTATACCTACGAAAAGGTAAAGGGTACATGGAATGAACCTCAACAGATTCCTCAAGAACGCAAACCAAGAATGGGCCGAAACCGTCGAGAAGGCCAAGAAGGGCAACTTCGAGAACCCACCGGACGGCTCCTACATTGCGGAGCTCACCAGCGCCGACTTGGACGAGTCCAAGAACTCCGGTAAGATCCAGATCCGCTGGGGCTACACCTTCCTCGAAGGTGACAAGGCTGGCACCACGAAGTACGAGTACTTGGGCTTGGAAGGCCAGCGTGGCCTGGAGCCGCTGGTGTGGCGACTCTCCGCACTAGGTGTGGATGCTGCCGCTATTGACCTGACCCAACTCGAGACCGTACTGGAAGATCTCGTCGAGCAGCACCTGGTGATGAAGATCACGCTCAAGACCCCACCCAACTCCGACTTTCAGAACTTAAGGGTCGTGAAGTTGCTCCCCAACTACAATGCCGAAGACGAAGGGGAACCGGCCCCAGTGCAGCGGCCAACCCCCGCAACTTCCAATGGTGTGCAGCAGTCGGCTGCCGCGCCTTCGGCGCAGCAACCACCTTCTGCTCCAGAGGAAGTAGAGCTCCGCAAGGGCATGAAGGCCTTCTTCGACTTGGACGGTGCTCGCACCGAAGGCACCGTGGACTCCCTCGACGACGATACCGAGATTGCCCTGATCAAGGTGCCGGGCGCGAACGGAAAGTTCGTGAAGCATGAAGTGGCTTACTCCGATCTCGAAGTCGAACCGGAAGGTTTGGAAGTTCCAACGGCGTAGTCGTTTGTTCGTTGCACAACTAAACCAGGGAGTAGCGCCGTAGGCGCTACTCCCTGGGTAAGCCGTTCAAGGAGTATAATGAAAATCTACATAGCCGCACCGCTCTTCAACGAGCCCCAACGCGGCATCATTGCCACAATTGAAGACATAATCACCTCTGCCGGACACGAATTCCTCTCCCCTCGACTCGGCAGCGAGCCCTTCCTACCCCCGAAGGACCAGCGCAAGAATCCTGCCGCTTGGCTCCCCCTCTTCAACTGGAACGAGCAGTCCATCCAGGAGTGTGATTTGCTCTTGGCGGTGCTTGCGTATGCGTTACCGCCGAACGAGCGCATTTGCGCTTGCAAGTTGGAACCGAAGCACAGCGAATACACCGATTTGAAGGTGGATATCACCGTGCCTATAAGGGAGCTCGAACTCCCCGACACAGGTACAGTTTGGGAGATGGGTACGGCCAGAGGACTAGGCAAGCTTGTCGTCGGCTTCCACCCAACGAAGAAGGCTGAGCACTTGAACGTTATGTTGACGCATGGCTGCGACGGGCTCCTGTCTGGGTACTCCAGGTTGGCACTGTTCCTGGACTCCGAACTCAGCGGCTGCATCCCCAACTCTATCTACGATCGTAGCCGTCTCACCAGCGTATATGGCATCAGTGGTGAGCTCGCTAATTTGCCGGTGAAGGCCCAACACTTCAACTGGTCCGTTTGCGAAGCCTGGGCTGCCCAGCAGGAAACCCTACCAGAAACTGGGCCCTCCTCTGGAGAGGATACTCCGCGTATGGTTGAAGTGGAGGCCGAATGCTAAACATACGAACACTGCTGACGGGCGACGTGAACCGGCTTCGCTATGTGAACCGGCATTCGACCAGTTTGGTGTTGCATCGGGAGAATGTTGCAGAGCACACCGCGTACGTTGCCGTCTATTCCATGTTCATTTGCGATTGGATTCGCAAGGAGACCCACCGCACCGACGTTGACGAACTGCAGGTGCTCCGTCGTGCGTTGATTCACGACATGGACGAAGCCCGCACAGGCGATTTTCAGAGGCCGTTCAAATACTCCAATCCGCAACTTAAAGATGCGTTGGATGCAGCTGCGGAAAAGGAGATAGAGACCCTCATTAGTGTGCTCTACCCAGACCCGACCTACGCCACGCGCATGGCGGTAATGTGGGCCAACGCGAAGGACTCCACTAACGAGGGTGCCATCGTAGCCTTCGCCGACTACCTGTCCGTGGTGAGCTACCTCTACGCTGAGGTCACGAACGCTAACTCCACCGTGGTAGAAAACTACCAAACTATGCGCGACTACACCGCCATATTCATGAACCCTCGGTACGACTTCATCCGTCCCTTAGTTGACCAGACGGTGGAGCTCGTCAAGGAAATCATGAAGCGGGCAGGGCATTCCATTAGCTTGTAACTCCAACCCGACCCAACCACAGAAGAGAAATTATGGAACCAGGACAAACCTGTTGGATGATCGAGCAGTACTTCCAAGGCACGCCATTCGAACCGCGCCTGGACAAGTACACTCCGGAACTAATCGCGGACACACCGAACGGAGTCACCGGATTCATATCGTGGCGGATCGACCAGCACACCCAAGGCGTCTGCTGGACCACCGATCCCAACAAAGGACTCCACTTCGCGGACCGCGAGTCTGCCGAGCTCATGTGCGCCGAAATGCCTGAATACTGGGATGTCCGTATTGTCGAGCACGGCTGGATGGACTTCCCACCAACCTCCGCCGCCAAAGTACCCGTTACGTGAACTGCGGAGCATCTCTCCCAGAAGATAGCCAAGCCGTTAAAAAGGAACCGAGAATCATGAAAGTCAGTCTCATCTCCGCCCCATCCCACCCTGTTGGCACGCTGTTCTACATTTGGCGTCAGTCGCGCTCGAACAAGCCACTGCCGAGCCCCGAGGATATAGAAAGCATTCTGAAAGCCAGTAAGGACGGAATGCCAACCTTTGGTTGGAAGCACGATGCAGTCCTGTCCGACTGTAGAATGCTTGGATTCGATAAGGATACCAACGCAGTTCGTGACTGCGCCGCTTCCATCCGCGCCGAAGTCGAGATGATCCTCGCCGAGAGCATCCCAGTTGTAGAGAACCTCAACTTCGTCTTCCATCTGCAAGGTATCCCGATCTCCCTCCGCGAACAGTTGGTGCGCCATCGTCTGGGCACGAAGTTGGATCCGCGTGTTGGGGTGGATATCATCCCCGAACCCATACAGCACCTATTGGCTGGGGAGGGGTTGCAGCACATGGACCAGATTCCCAACTTCCACGATTCGAGTTGGTGGGCGCAGACCTCGCGTGTAATCCCATTCGATACCTTCTACGACGAAGGTCGGTACATAGTGCCGGAGTCGTTGAAGGGGAAGATGGTAGAGAACCACGTCCACGACGGAGAGAATGGTTGGGTACCAGCGCCAATTCCGGCGGAGAAGTTCTACCGGGATGTAATGAAGCAGCTACAGGACGCATACCGCAAGTTGCAGAAAGCAGGAGTCCACATCGAAGACTGCCGCCAACTCGTCCCCGTCGGTGCCACCGGAGACATCACGTGGAGCGTGAATCTGGCCGCGATGATCCATATTCTGGGGAAGCGCGCATCTTGGGTCGCACAGGCTGGCCTTTGGGAACCTGTCATCATGGGCATGCGCAAATGCTTGGTGGAAGTCGATCCGCTCTTCGCGGTGGTAGGCTTGCCCAAGTGCATCAAGAAGGGGAAGTACGTTGGCTGCCCCGTCGCCGGGACGAATGTGGAGCGGATCCAGGGTAGTGATGGTATGCCACCTTGCCCCATTTTCATACGATATCAGACGGAAGAGGCACTGCAGGCTGTAGACGATGCGCTCTCCGGAAAAGTTAGCGGAATAGACAACCCAGCTTGGATGGCGCGTAACGGTCGAGATGACCTTGAGCAGGCGAAGGATATCCGCAACTGGACCCCCACCCGACCCGTCGAAGCCGAGATGCTGGAACGTAACGCGGCCAAGTTCTCCGAAGTGTGGGGCTTCGACGCCATGAATGGCCTTCCAGGAGACCAATCATGAGCCACAGCGCTTCCTTCGCCAAACCGCCCAAGTCGCCTGTAAATGGCTCTAAACGCAATTTAAATGGCAACGGAAAGCTAGACGCCATCACCGCCGAGAGGTCCAAGGTCTACGGCGACGCCAACGACTCCTTCCGCGCTACGGGCATCGCGCTCACTGGACTCATCGAGGCACACTACAACATCAAGCTACCACACGCCATTCCGCCACATGTAGCGGGATTGGTCATGGTCATGATCAAGGCTGTCCGTGCGGCTCGACCGTACGACTACAACGAAGACACCTACGACGATATGGAGAATTTCTCCCGCTTGTCGAAGCAGGTAGACACTAGAAGGGAACGGAAAGAATGAGAATCTTAATGACAGGCTGCTCGCGCAGCATTGGAGCCTATATCCGGGAACGACTGCTGGAGCAAGGGCATGAGGTGTTCGGCGTGGGCTTGGGCGGACCGGACTTCGAGAGCGACTTCAACGCCACCTACCCCGAACCATACTCGTTCGAAGAAGAACTTAACCACATCTTCGACCAGGCTGAAGCTTCCATGGGTGGCCCAATCGACGTCCTCATTAACAATGCAGGCATGACCAAGATCGACTTCCTCGAGAACCATTCCTTGGGGGATTTCAGCGCCGTTTTAAATGTGAACCTGGTGGCTCCGTTCCTTTTCTGCCGGGAATTCGCCCGTCGAGTTAAAAACGACGAATCCGTCCCCCGAGAACGACTTCGCCGCATTGTGAACACTTCGTCCATGGGCACCAAAATTAGCCTCCGAGCTAGCCCTGGGTACTGTGCTTCGAAGGCTGGACTGGATGCCTTGACGAAGGTCTTCGCGAAGGAGTTCGCGGGGCGGTTGCCCATCGTTGTGTGCTCCATCGCCCCTGGCGGCATTGACGACACGGAGATGAAGGCGCAAGCCATCCGTGAGCTCCAGCGGACGCGGGGCATGTCCGAAGAGCAAGCCACCAAGTACTTCTCCCAGAGCCCATTCGGACGCGGATGTACTTTCGAGGAAGTCTGGAAGCTGTACGACTTCGCCGTGAACAGTCTGCCCGAACAGTGCTCCGGCACCGTACTGACTATGCCGGGAGGGATGGGCGTCTAATGTGCTACGGCTGCTGGCAGAAGTATGGCGCTCCTATGCTCGACAACACCTTGGTATACCAATCGGCCACCGCAATTGCTGAGGTATACAATTTACACAGTACAGGTGGCCACTTACATATCGTGATCGACGACTGGAACCTCGAAGATGATCACCTAGACTTCTGCCAGCAGCAGGTTAACCAAGCGCGAACCGACCCGACAGAATCCACCCATCTTGCCGACGTGTGCCAGCGGTGTATTAACCTACTTCGGGCTATGACGCTCGACGAACGGGCGAGCGCACTAGCATTGTACGATAAGTTCTGGGTACTATAGGTGGCACGCGGAGCGCCTCTGCCAGAGGATGGCCCATTCTCTGGGAGAGATGCTCCGCGACTAGCGAATCGACTATATAATGGACATAGGCAAGTTCAACCCAACCGAAGCTGTCGCCATAGACACCGAAACAAGCGGAATTATGCATTGGCACGGCGATAAGCCGTTCGCCGTGGGACTGTGCGATCAAGATGGCAACACCGCTTATGTGGAGTGGGGTGTGGATCCGTATACCAGGGAACCAGAAGTGGTGGAAGAAGATATAGAGTGGCTTCGGGCACTGTGTGCCCGGAGCGACTTACCGAAAATCTTCCATAATGCGAAGTTCGACTGCTTCATGCTGGAGACACTGGGTATCCCCATGGCCGGGCCAATCCACGACACCCACATTGAGGCCCGCGTGGCTTACAATCTGGAGTATACCTACCAACTCAAGCCGCTCGCCCGCAAGTATCTCGGCATCCCGATCGACGATGAGTCTACCCTTCGCGAGGAAGTGAAGAAGTGGCGGCGACATTGCCAATCGCTCAATCGGCAAGCTGCTAAAACCAACTCTCCGCTAATTAAACTTGGCGAAGTAGCGGAACAGGACTACTGGCTCCCTAAGTGCTTCAATCTGGATTCCGAAGGCTGCGAGCAGTACTGTCGCATGGATACCTTCCGTACCATGGGGCTACATCTCTACTATCAGGAGAAGTTCGCCAACGATCCTCTGCTGGCAGCGGGGTACGAGGCGGAGCGTGAACTCTGGCCGATCATGGTGAAGTTGGAACGCCGAGGGATGCGACTCTCACCAGAAAAAGTCAAAGAGGAATTGGCCAAGGCACGAACGGCGTTGAACAAGCACCATCAATCGATGTTGCGGATGATTGAAGAGAAAGGGCTGCGGCCGCACAGTCCAGAAGCATATGCCACTGTAGTTAGTCTTGAAGACTTGGTATTCAATCCCAACTCTCCGCTTCAGCTTCGCCGCTTGCTGTACAACCCGCCAGAGCAAGGTGGATTAGGCCTAACGACCACGCGAACATCGGACAGCGGCGAATATTCCACCGACAAGAATGCCCTCCGCGAACTCATGACGGAACCGTTCGTGTTGGAGCTCGTAGGCTACCGGGCTGCGGAGCAGGCGATCAAACTCTTCTTCGATAAGTATCTTGAACTCATGCTGCCGGACCCGCTGGCACCGGGAGGTATGTGCGTCCACCCATCGGTGAATCAATGCGGAACTACCACGTTCCGGCTCAGTTGCAACAATCCGAACTTACAGCAAGTCGGTAACCCGAAGACAGCACACGCGAACATTGGTTCTTATCGTCCAAGGATACCTTTCGGCCCTCGTGCTGGTCACGTCTGGTACGCTGGAGATTATGCACAGCAGGAGTTGCGTCTCTTCGCCTCCATTGGGCAAATCCCCTTCCTACTCCAAGAGATATCCGCCGGACGAGACCCCAACTCCGCTTGCGCAAACAAGGCTTGGGGTGGGCGCAACAATCCCTCCGCGTTGAAGGCGGCTTCGTATGCGCTGGACCTAGGTCGAAACGAACCTTCGTCCCCAGAAGTGGCCGCGCTCTGGCAGGAGTATGAGTGGAACTCCAAGGCCGCTATGACCTATGGATTCTACTCCCAACGCTCCCAGGAGTTGGCGGACCATTTTCTGGCCAGACATAACTACGACATCGTCAAGGCAGAGAAGTCCGTCGGCAAGAGTAACAGTCGGGGTCGAGCAAAAGTCATCATGTTCGCTATGATCTATGGTGGAGGGCCAAGCACCATTACGGAGCTCCTCTACTGTTCGCTCCAGGAAGCCACCCAATTCCTCCGCGAACTGAGCGGAGCGCTCCCAGAGATGCGGCAGTATATGGATATGCTCATCAAGCAAGCATCGCGGGATGGGTACATCGTGAACCCATACGGTCGTAAGGTTCACATCGAGGAAGATAAGCCTTACAAAGCGGTCAACTACATGATTCAATCCACCGCAGCCTGTATGGTGAAGGATTCCATGGTCCGGTGCGAGAAGTACTTCAAGGAGGTTGGCGCTCGCGCCTACGTTGTCATGCCAGTGCATGACGAAATCATCTTCGAAGTACACCAGGAAGATGCCTACCGTTGGCTGGTTCGCGGCATGATTGATATCATGTCCGACAACGAAGGCCGCATTGATGTCCCCATGCCGGTTGAGTTTAAGCGTTGCGTGTCGTCCTGGGATGATAAGGTAGCGATCGACGTATAGCCAAGTCGGATAAGCCGTAGAAGGAGCCTATATTTATGTGTCAGACAACTAGTTCAACCGAGTCCACCGAAACCCCGCAGCCCGCCCCCACCCCACAGCCAAAAGGCATCCAACTCGAGGAAGCCGACCATCGCTTCCAGATTACCAGCGGCGTCGGGCAGTATGATGGCTGCTTGTTCGCCATTCGCAAGGTCCGTTCGGACCGCATGCACCAGATGCTCATGTGGACGCCTTCGGGCACCACGAAGATGTTCGCCCTCACCAAGCCATACTTCCTCCAGCCTGAGAATGTAGTCCGCCCCAGCTTGGACCTAGCCAAGTTCTGTAGCTACCTCCGCGAAGTGGAAGGAGCCAAGGATGTCTATTTGTGGATGGAAGCCAAACCCCACCCCACTGACCCAAACCACACTCTCCATAACCTCCAGCAGTACGCGGTGAATGCTGCCCAGAAAAATGGAGCTCCGGTTTTTCTGGGAGAGATGGTCAAGCGGCATGGTTGGATTGGTGTAGACCTCGACGGTACCTTGGCCGAGTATGATTCTTGGAAAGGTATCAACTACATTGGCGAACCGATCCCGCTTATGGTCTCTAGGGTGCGCGAGTGGGTTTGCAGCGGCCACGACGTGCGGATCTTCACCAGTCGGGTATCCGTCCGCGACGACCCCACCCGCGATGCTTCTAAGGCCAGGGATGTAGTCGAGAAGTGGTGCGCGCAGCACATTGGCCTAGAGTTGCCGGTGACGAACGTGAAGGACTTCCGCATGCAGTCCCTATGGGATGATCGCGTGGTTCAAGTTCAGAAGAATACCGGCTTGACGCTATCCGACCTTGCCCAGCTAGCCCTCCGTGACCGTCCCTCCGCTGAGCAGCTTGGTCGGTGGATTCGCGAAGGGTGGATTGAGGGAGCCAAGATGTACTTCCCGGAGCCGCTCAAGCCTTCGTGGATTTCTTCGTATGACGAACTCGGCACCACTATGAAGTTGGTAGACGATTGCATGGGCACCTATCTGCTGGACAAGTTGCGCGAGTGCGGTCTACTTTTGGAGGGAGCAACTATCTAATGGCGAGGAGCTCATCCGAAGTTCCTCCCAAACTTAGACCGTTCATCGCATTAGGCTTCGAATATCACGCGGATAATCATGCGGGAGACGAATACTACGGCGACTGCCTCTTTTGTGGAGGACGCAAGAAGCTGTACATCAACGCCGCAACGGGTCAGTGGGATTGCAAGGCTGGCTCCTGTGGGTTGAACGGTAATACCTATACGTTCTTAGCGGAGTGGTACCGCATGTACGCGCAGCCCACTCCCACCGCGCAACTAAATGGGACTGAACTAAGTTCTAGTCTGGTGCCCGAATGGCTAGCCGAACTAGCCGCTAGCCGCCACCTACCACCGCAAGTCCTACAATCAACTGGCATTGTTCACGATGGCGTCCATTGGTACATCCCGATCTACAATGGCCACGGAAAAATCGTTAACTTTCGTCGGTGCGGCGAAGACTTCAAGCTAGAGTCCATCTGGGGTCTGGAACTCTCTATATGGAACTTGGCTGCGTTGCTGGACCTAGCCAAGGCTTGCGAACCTGTCTACGTTTGCGAGGGTGAATGGGATGCGATAGCCCTACGCCATCTTCTGGAGCAGAGCTCCGCTGAAGGCGTTGTAATTGGTGTGCCCGGAGCAGGAGTATGGAAGGATCGTTGGTCGGAGTATGTGTCGGGGCGGACCGTCATATGCTGCTTCGACCATGACGCGGGCGGAGTCAAGGGCACCGATCGTTTGGCCGGCAAACTCGCCGGACATGCCAAAGATTTCCTTCATGTCAAGTGGCCATCCTCTCTTCCTAATAAGTTCGACATCCGCGACTTTGTGGTTAGCGGAGGTACCTACCAGGAACTCCAATCCCTAGTTACCATCTATGTCTCCGAAGCCCAAATCAACGAACAAGCGGAGCAAGCTGCCCATATAGAATCGCTTCCGCCCCCAGATTCCACCGAACGCCCAACCTTCGACCAAGTACTATCTGTGTTCCGGCAGCACCTGAAGATGTCGGACGATATGGTGACGGGCCTTAAGCTAATCTTCGCCGTGGTGCTCTCGAACCAGATCGGTGGGGATCCGCTCTGGATGCATATCGTATCTCCTCCAGGGACGGCGAAGACGGAACTCCTGATGCCTCTCAGCGGCTGCCCTAGTTGCTACTTCGCCAGTACCTTGACGGCGCATAGCCTAGTTAGCGGCTTCGCTACGCGGGGCGGTGGGGATCCGTCCCTGCTCCCCAGGCTGAACAAGAAGACATTCGTGTTGAAGGACTTCACCGAGATACTGAACCTGCCTGCCACCCAACGCGACGAAATCTACGGCACCCTACGCGGAGCCTACGACGGTTCCGTCACCAAGCACTACGGCAACGGATTGGTGCGCAACTACGAAGTCCAATTCAACATGATCAGCGGCGTGACGCATGCCGTGTTCGGTGAGCGAACCGCAGCCCTTGGCGAGCGGTTCTTGATGTTCCACTTGGTCAAGGGAGTAGGCCACAACCCGAACGCGGACGCCGCCATCCGCACCGCCATAGGCAACGTAGGCCAAGAGATTGGCATGCGCGAGGACCTTCACGACATCGTACGTAGGTTCGTGGAGGTAAAGATAGATCCGTATACGCTACCCGCCATGCCGGAGTGGCTCATCACGAAGATTGTAGCGCTGGCTTCGCTGGTCGGCATCCTTCGCGCTAATGTGAACCGAGCCTGGTCGGGCGGGCAAGAGAAGTTGCAGTACCGTCCCCAGCATGAAATGGGTACCCGCATTGGCAAGCAATTGACTAAGCTAACCTACGGGCTCTCGCTGCTGTCCCACACACCTAAGCTGGACGAAGACAACTACTCTATCGTAAGTCGCGTAGCCTTGGATACTTGCGTGGGGTTTAATCTGGAAGCGGTGGCCGCATTCTGTAATGACGGAGACTTCTTCATCGAACCGCTCTGCGAGAAGTTGGATATTCCCCTCTCAACATTGCGCGACCAACTGGAAGACCTCTATCTTCTGGGAGCAGTCACCAAGACCCGCACGGAGAATCCATTTGGGCGGGGCGCTCCGCGTTACTTATATGGGGCTACGGACCATATAGTGAATCTGTGGGAAGCGGCTGGATTGAAGAAGGCCACGCCTGTTACGAAGCCTGGAATTAGGAGAGTGAAGGTACGGAGGGCTGAATGAACCACACGGAGTACTCTCTCCCGAGGAGGGGGTTGAAAAAATAATATTATTTTTTCTGGAAAAGCCCCTCAAACGAGTGTTGATCGGTTATAATGATTGGTGACGGTCGAATAACTGTTCGGGAGCTCCAAATCAATGAAGCCATTCACCAAGGAACGTGCGCTTGAAGTCATTGAAAAACTACGCGCTAGCGAAGCGGATAAATCCGAAATGCGCAAGCAAGTAGAGGCTGGGGAGCCTCACATGATGTTCGTTTTGTTCGCCAAAAGCAAGCAGGTGCTCTCATGACCCTGAAAGAAATCCAAGCTGCCGCGAACGCCATCTACGCGTCGCTATCTGACTCTGATCGGCAATACGCGCGAGAAGAGTCTATCCGCCGTACAAATGCGGGAGAGTCTGCGAATACACCATTCTCGTGCCTCCACGACCGGCTGGATGCCAACGAACTCCTGCCAGAGGAATCCATAGTGTGGAACTTCGCAGTAGATGGCCCCGACTGTACCGACGCTAACCGAATCATTGAATTGGTTAACCGACTGATCCTTACTTAAGTATGAAAATAGCGGTTCTCTTCGACGGCGCTGGGCTGGCTCGCCAAGGTTTGGAGTGGGCTGGCCACTTCTGTGTAGGTATTGAACTCAACCCGATCGCCCACTACCTTTCTACATTCGTTGGCGCTGGCGAGTGTATTATTGGGGATGTGCTGGATCAAGACCTATCGGGATACGAAGGAATTTGGGCCTCCCCGCCTTGTCAGTGGCGTTCATCATCGCGAACAGCCGGAGTTCCTACAGGTGACTTTGCTGGGATAGCCTTCACGCGAGATATGACGGACCTATTGGAGTATTCGCTTCAGCTTCCGCATCCACTTCTTTGGGTAGAGAACGTGACTACACAGCACAAGAGCGGCAATACATGGGGTAGAGCCTACAACGCTGCTCAATTCCTCCCAACGCCCAACATGTGCCGGAACCGTATCATTGGGGGTAGGTATCCAGAGCCACAGGTTCATAGGCCTTACAAGCGATACTATCACGAATACGATCTCTGTCCTGGAATTGGCGCTACGGAGTATAAGGGGTGCGCTACCGACGGTCGCCGTGCTTCTCGTTGGTTCGGCCGCAAACCTACTCTTGAAGAGTGCGCCTACTACATGGGCTTCGAGATTCCCAAGCAGTGGTACAGGAAACCTACGTGGTTCGAAGGCTCATATACCAAGTGGGAGATTGAGCTATATCGTGCTATAGGCAACGGCGTTCCACCGTACATGGCGCAAGCCTTCGGGGAAGCCGCCTACATAGAGTAAGCTTGCGGGGTATATAATGAGCAAATTCGAAGTTGGAGATATGGTACAAGTGCTGGACCATTCTGAGGTCCATGGGGACGTTGGCGAAGTTTCTGCTGTTCATGGCGAGCACGGTGGGCTGACTGTGCGATTGGCGGGGTATAACGTAGACTGGAAAGTCCGCTTCCCCGAGGAAGATCTGCGTTTAGTGGAACGTGTAGACGCCGCAAACGTAAAACAGCGATAGAGCGGCTTTGCTGCTCTATCGCTACTCTAATGGCTGTCGCTTCCGCTTCCAAAACCGCCGAGTTCACGCCCAACCACCCAAGTGGGCTCGCCGGTTTTGGTCGAGCGGCCCGTCGTCGGCCCAAGCGGGCTACGGCCGAACAGAGCACCAACAGCGGAGGACCCTCTCCAAAGAATGGCCCCATCTTCTGGGAGAGATCTCCTCTATCCGCCAAGGAACATGTCACCTGTGTGGGTTGCAGCCCCCGCGACGGCAACGGTGGGTGCAGGATTTGTCATACCGCCTGCATTCACGTAGGGTCCAAGTATTACTACTGATGGGTTGCCGCCATCGCTCTGGTAGTAATGGGTGTTTCCGCTGATACCAGCGCTATCCACCGAGGAAGACAGATACCAGAATCCGCTGGAATTGAACAGGAAGTGAGTGCTGTCCAACTGGTAGACAACATATGGAGTGAAACCTGGGTAGGCTACTCCTATATCAATGTAGGTACCGTTATATCCCGCATCCCCTGCTCCGCTTACTACGTAGTTTGGCATGGTATCCTTAGAAAATATCGTAAGCCGATACGCCCAACTTGCCATCTATTGGATCTAACATTGCAGTAAAGCGGAGCAGTTTGCCGGCTGGTACCGAAGGGAGTACTGTTACATTGTTCCCATAGCGGAAGCTGCCTGCTCCGCTGGTCGTTAGAGTTAGTGTATGTGCGGAGCTATCCGTATTCTTCCAGAACCAATTGTAGGCTATTCCAACCGCAGCATTTGTTGGTACGCCCATGGTGCGGTCTACTGCACTGGACACGAAGAACACGACTCCAGTAGACGCGTCGGTAGCAATTGTAGCAGCATCTGTAAGCGGCACGGCTGCTGGCGTGGTCGCGGCTCCAGGAATCTTATAAGTTGCGTCTTCACATAGGAAGCGCACCGCTCCCGCAGTAGCCCCCGGATCGGGCGCGGCCCCTGGTGCGTGGCTTCCCCCGCTGGCCCCCATGACAGGTAGGTCACCCGGCTGAATCGTGTCCAGAAAAGGTGCGGTCGCTACTCCAGCTACCCCTACACTAACCGGGAATTTGCGCGTTGTAGTGGTGTTCCCTGCGAGCGCGCTCCATACGTTTGCTGCCGTGGCAATCAGGAAGCTGCCGATGCCGAACGCGCTCAGCCCGGTTCCACCCTTGGTTGGCCCGACTGGATTGGTGAAGTTCGCCACGTCCAGGTTCGCTTGGTTCACACCCACTGTCACGTTCTTATTGGTGCCATCCAACGCTACTGCAACCGTACTGTCTGCCGCAGCAATCCCATAGAACTGAAGGTCAACTCCGCTCTTCTGGTAGAAGAGAGATTGTCCTGAGCCTTGGCTGGAAGCAGTGTTCGCTTCCCCGCCCGCATTGGAAGCATCTATTGTCCAGAGGATCGGGTCCGTACCCATTGTGCCAGCGGAGTAGATATAGATGGCTTTGTGACCGTACGTGGCCCCACTGCTAACCGGTACCCGGATGCCAGGCACGAGCTCTCCAGAGCTATCCAAGTCCGAACGACGCGTCATGGCGGACGAATTGCCATTGAATATATAGATACCGTTTTCGGTTGTAGTCGTTTGGTTGATGAGCGCAACGCTGTCTCCATTGCTGACTGAGACGGTATCGAAGACGTTGGTCCCTGGACTGGAGATATTCACGTTACCTGTAGCAGCGCAGACTGCAGCTAGACGAGGCAGGAACCCACCGGCTACAGCAGTCAGCTGTCCGTAGGTAGCGGCGTCCTGCGCTGAGGAACCATCCTGAACGTTCGTGAGTTTATGTCCACCAAGAGATTGCGCCCCACTCAGTGCCACGGAGCCGTCCGCCTTCAAGTGTCCGGAGTGTGGAGCCGCTGCCGCTACGTGAGTTGCCACGGCGTCTAACTGGATGTCGCCATCCGTCTTCCAGTTGGCCTTGTTGGTGATATGTTTAATCCGGTTCGCCAGGTAAGACAGCAACTTCGTGGGCGTGTCGGTATCCGTAGCCGGAACTTGCGTCTGGTCAATAGTACGGTTGCCTAGGAAGCTATCGTCGACTCCACCAGCAGTCAAGGCTACTACTGGGTTGGTTGAAGTGCCCGTGTTTGTAACTGGTGCGGTGGTACCTAGGGTGGCGACTCCAGCAGCCCCACCAATTTGTGCTGCGGGGAAGAGTCTATCCGCCCTCGTAATGTTAGCGCCATCAGTGTCAAAACTCCAGAGCGATACGTAGGCGTTGTTGGGCGTGGTGGTGACGGAGAGTGCTCCGTTAGCTGGGTTCACCTGCAGGAACTGATTCGCGGTGCTGGCAGCTAGGGTGGAGGTAGTGGCGGCTACTAAGTGGTACACGCTACTACTGTCTTTAGTTACACCTTTCTTAGTACCAAAAACCAGACCAGTAGAAGTATTCGGGTCCATACCGAACGGATCCCAGGGCACCAACCTAGATTGATCGCGCATGTCCGTCAATGTTGTTATGGCACTCCCAGTAGAGACTGCCTTGGCAAGTAGTATTCCGCCGTCCATCACCGCTGTGGCACCGTAGGCAATAGTGTTATACCCACTCTGCATGGAGTCCAGCGTAGGTGTGCTGGAGAATCCGGCCGCAGCGAAGAGGAACCAAGTACCAGCGGGGATACCACCTGCCACCGCATTCGAACGCCCGGACGCGCTGCGTAGAGGTACCCATGCGCCATGGGCCGAGGAATAGGCAATTCCTGCTCCGCTAGCTACGTTCACATTCGCCCCAGTACCTAAGCTAAGGGCGAACGAAGTATTGGAAGGCCAAGCCAACAACCCCGCCCCAAGTGCCGCGCAGAGACTCTGGCTGAACGTATCTAAGTCATTGGATATCTGATTCAGATATCCAGCGGGTATAGGAGTACCATTCGGGAACGATATTGAAGTTCCGTCAATGAAGTCATTTTCTAATTGTAATGCTGGTGTGGTAGTCATTATGGTATCCTATACGAGTCGGGCGGAGATCTCTGCCAGAAGAGCGGCCATCTTCTGGAGAGAGTGCTCCGCGTTCTATATCAATGGCTTCGCGGAGCCTGGCAAATCTCCGCAACGCATCCAGCCTTTGAAGGTGCCGTCTTGCTCAAACATGCCGCTGGTACCTACGCTGGGTGGGTTGGAGCCCGACAGAGTTGCTTCGCGTAGCGGCCCTAGTTTGATGGATTGGTCTACGGCCTTGCGTACGGCCATCCCGCGAAGTCGTTCTTGCCATTGGTGTCCGGTGACGTCGGCCATTTTATACCCCCGCGACTCTTGTCTTGAAGCGGCAACTTAGGTTAGTTGTGAACGCTCTGTCCGGACTATCGCCATCGAAGGCGAAGTCGTGGCGATAGTGCATGATTAGCAACTCGCTGTCTGGTTGAACTGTGCTCCCACTGCCGTAGGCGTTTAAGTTGATCGTAGTATCCGAATAGGTTCCGTTCAGGCGCGGTGCACAGAGTCTGCCGAAGTCTGTCCCTTGCACGCCACGCAAAGCATTCAATTGGATAGTTTCGTGACGAGTGTTAGCAAACAAGCTGACCGTGTAGTCTGCAATCTCCTGCGCCATACGCCGATCCGTGACCCACTCGAGTTGCATCACCAGCTTCCGCTCGCCGGTTAAAGCAGGAGAGTTGTATGGATCGGTGTCCGGCAAGCGTGCGCTGACAACGAAAGCTGGCGGAAGGATGCCCATCTGGCTAGCCTTCACGCCTCCGCCCCAGATGATTTCGATCACGTTGTACGAGGTACCGGGGAGGGTATGCGTAGACATCTCGCCCAGCAGACCGTTGATCGAAGCGGTGGTGTAGTTCGTATCGAATAGTTCGATCAATGGTTGAGCAGCCCGTTCCGCTTCGATGAGGTCCAGCCGCCCATACATGAAGCAGCGCGTGGTCTGCCCCGGAGGGATGCCATATATAATCACGGCCCTGTCTTGTTCGCGGATCGTGTTCGCCCACGAGAGCACACTATCTCCACGTGGCGGTGGGTACTTAAATCCACTGCGCGTGGCTGGTTGGAGTTGGAGCGTGGTCAGCGAAGGAACAATACCATACTGATCGTTGATGCCGTCAATCAGGGCCGCATGTCCTGCGGAGAACCAACGTAGATCGTTGTCTGGTCCACCGTTGACCTTGTCCGCTTCGTCCTGACCAAACACCAGCTTAATCATGTAGCGGAAGCCAGCGGTGCCATAGAGAGGTTCGCCAGTTTGCATCACTAACCAATCCAGCGGCAAGTATCGCTCATCTACAACCGCGTAGCCTTCGCTTAGCCACATCATCATGTCCTGCATGTGGACGGTGGCGTCGAACTCGAACGGTTCGGATCCGGAAGTCTCGTCAATACCGGAGATGTACCCACGGAAGAGTTCTACGAAGCCGCCTGGAGTCTGGGCGGAGTCCGTCCATTGCTGCTCCCAGGTCACCAGATGTCGATCCTGCAGATATGTTTGCCATGTGCTATACCCAGGTGTATCTTGCATCCGGTCACGGTCGAGGGTAAAGTCTGCCTCCGCCATTACGGCATCTTCTTCCCCAGACTGAATACTACCCGACCCTTTCAGGAACTGCTGGAGCTCCAAGTAGGGTGGGCCTCCCGGAGCAAGAAGATTGGTAGTACTAGTTACATATCTATAGACAACCGGAGTATGGATACCGGGAGCAGCCCCTACATATTCAGGGTCGTCGGCATTCAGCGTCACGCGGGTATGCAGCAAGCCACCTTTGTTGGCCGTGGTCCAGGTACTCTGAATGTCTACGTTGGTGTTCTTACGGATCCAACCAGCTGCCGATCCGCCCCCACTGGCAGACCCGCCTGGTGGAGCGTAGGTAGTGGCGATGAACTGTTCGAATGTGCCCGACAGTCCGGTTGCCGGTTGTCCTGGGACGAGTACATCTCGATATACAATAGCTGCGTAGCCCACAGTGGCCAGTGCACCGTAGAGCTCTACAGAGTATACGCCTTGATCCCACGAGATATCCCGAATGCGGATATCTTGGTTGCTTGGGCTACCCCATGGGGTGTCCGCAGAGAGTGTGGGCGCGATGATGTCCGCGATCCATTCGCGATAGCAGAAGTCGCCGAAGTCCAAGTCTACGACCAGCATGCCGCCTACTTGCCGCACAATCAGCACCATATGGGAGTGCTGCTTAGGGCCATCCATGCGAATCTTAGCCGTAGCGGAGAGCGTTCGCCAGGGCGCTAAACTGGGAATGCCATTATTCCACGCGGGATCGTTAGTCCACCGTTCAATCACTGGGTAGTGATTGTGCATCAAGAGGATGGCATACTTCCCATTCGCCCACGTATAGCGGAGGTAGGGTGGGACTAGATGTCCTTCCGCAATCCCCATGAAGTCGATCGGAACCATGAAGGATAGGTCCGCTGGAGCCGACTCCACACTAGTTGCAATCACGCGTTGGTTGGGCGCTTGCGTAAGGTGGGCAATCCGCGTGGCCAGTGGACTGGTAGATGAACCTACCGTTTTCCATGCACTCTGCCCATTTGGTAGTGTAAGTCCAGTTGTGGGAATCCAATGCATCGGGTTGAAGCCGAGGGCACCGATGGGCTGCGTATCGCCAGTCTTCGCGGGGATGATCTGGCAGTCGTACGGCAACTCTCGTCGCACCAGCATGAAGCCTTGGAGCCCGAGTTCGTTGGTATGCCCCAGCGAATCCATCCCCTGATAGAAGGTACCATCCGGCCCCAAGCGGAACCACGACAGTTCGTTCGCATTGAACTGTGGTTGTCCGTACCAAGTGTTCGGCGAGTTGCCAATGCCAGCCAAGCCCATGCCTACATTCTGGTTATCCGCACTCTGCCCGAAGTTGCGGCCCATTACGCTGGTGAGGTCCACCGCGTGTGCGTAGGAGTTACGATCCAAGTTCGGGATGGAGTTCGCATTGTAGACCCGTATTCGGTTTTCCGTGGATTGATTGTAGGGCATTTTTACTTAGGAAATGCGGTTGTTGCAGGGAAAATAAAATGCAGAATGACAGTAGCAATCACCGACAGAATCAACATTCCAACCGCCCAACTGCGAGCAGACTGTCCCGCATACTCCATCGACTTAGTCGTTTCTTGGGTGATGAATCGATTCACTGAATCCTTGAACGTTTGAATCTCATGCTCGAACGAGGCTTGTTCCTTCGCTTGGCTCTCTCGATACTGATCGAACATCTCTCTCGTTACAGTCTTGGATTGTACCTCTAGGGCAGTCGCGTGTGCATGGTTCAGCTCATCTAATCGCCGTCCATACTCTTTCGCCTGCAAGTCTAAGGCTTCTTTATTGGTAGTCTGTTGTGTCTGGCGAGCATCCCGCTCTGCCGTCAGTAGCTCGCGAAAGTGTGCCTCCATTCGATCTAGTTCGATCTTGGTAGCCGGTTCGTCTGCCATGATCAAATCCCCGAGTAGCTGTATGCTTCATCCTTCGAAATCACAGCGTTTAAAGCCGTTCCAGCGCGAGAAATCGCATAGGCGGACCCTTGGCCGATCTCGTGCGCCAGTCCCGTAGAGTCGGCTAGAATCCCGCTAACTGGGGCTATATCGTCATGCGCCCAATCCCCATTGCCATTGGTGCGGGCCACGATCCTATAAACGTTGGTTTGGTCGCCCGTTTTTCTGGACAGGATATACGCCGACAGTGTATGATCATTCCACCGGGCGCTCATCGGGGAATATCCGCCAGGAATGGTGTGCTGGAGGGTGAAGGTATAGCCGTCATCCTTGGAGGCATACATTTCGATTACGGAGTCGTGCTCCACCACAACCATCAACGTGGAGCCTCTCCAGAAAAGGTGCCAATTCGCCACGCTGCTTGAAGGTAGCGTAGGTATGTCTACGGCTGGTTCGGTGGTCCAGTTCGCTCCATTGTAGCGGGCGCAAAAGCGGCGAATAGGTCCTCCGTATGTAGTGATACCCAGCATGAAGAGCGATCGTGTGTGTTCGTTGTAAAGTCCGCCGTAAAGCCCTGCGTTTGCGTAGAGCGGAGTATGCACGAACGACGCGCCATGATCCTTGGAGTAGAATAACTGGATACCGTAGTCTCCGGAGGTATAGGCTACTGCAGGCATGGAGCCTAGCATGAAGGCTGCTAGTGCGCTAGTGGCCGCTATGGCCTGCTCTCCGAAGGTAAAGAAGTGCAGATACGTGTACACTGCCTGGGAAGTATCGAAGCTAGCCAAGTTGAACGAAGTAGCACACTTGACGAACAACGGATATCCCGCATAGAAGTAGTATAGGGCACGAAGATGCTTATCGTAGAGCAGCCGAGCACGGATTCCTACCTGTAGCGAGATATACGGACTAGTAGCTTGGAAGCCTTCGTTGTCCGTTACCTGTACTTGAATCAAGTTATGATAGCCTTCGTCGAAGTCAAGCGGAAGGATGGGTCCCGGAGTATCATACGTTTTCTGGAGCGGAGATCCAATCATCCAATGATAGTTTACGATAGTACCGTCGGGATCGAACGAGTCCGAAGCGTCCAGAATAGCCAAGGTGTCGTCCACGCTCCAGTTACCGGAACCGAGGTTAGTACCGTTATCTACCTTGATTTTGGCGGTAGGGATGAAGTAGTTCCAGTAGAACCCAAATGATCCAAAGATACCTCCAGCATTCGACGGATACCAGTCGGCCTCTGTACCGTGGCTGTCTAAGGTGTGAGCGTATAGCTTAGGTAGATATGGACTTTGTCCTGTATTGTACAACCCACCCGACGCTGGCTTGAGAGGGTCTATATCTAGCTTTGGGAGCGTAGAAACCGATTCAGAGCTCCCATCTTCGTGAACCACTATCCACTCGTAGGTTGCTGGAGCCCCTAATGTTGTAGGCCCTGGAAACGATACATACTGGAATCCAGGCCGCCATACTATTTCTGCGGTAAACCTCCGTCTCATAGCGCTACCGGACAGAACGAATGCATTCTCGCTATCAGTCATAACTTCAACATATGCGCGATATAGCACCCCACCGCTCATCAAGTATAACGTTCCAGGCAGCTGAGCGTTACTATTGTCGAAGTTGGGTCCGCTAACGAGCACAGTCCAATTGAAGTTACCTCCACCTAGGTCTGTGATAGTCACGAAGTTGGGTAGCGGTGCTCTGCTGCTCCAGACGAAAGGCCCTGTATTCTGCGGGTGATCTAGGTCTATAGTAAATGAATCATAGTGAGCGTATGCGCCCCAAAAGTAGAACCATTCGCCGTCTACCATATTACCTAGTATAGTAGGTGCATACAGTCCTGCCCACTTACGATCTGTGGCGGGTAGAGCAGTAGCAATTATCTCTACGTATTGTTTGCTATTAAGTGTATATGCGCGGAAGGTCCCCATACTACTCGCTCCAGCTGGAGCTACCCACCACCCTTATACGAGGTTCGCAGAATATCGGAGCCCATCTCCCGACCTAGCAACTTCATCAGGGCACGGAACTCAGGGAAGCCAACCGCACCTGACTTCTCGTCGATATCCTGGCGGAGACCCTTGATCTCGTTCAGCATATCGCCCCATATCTTGTCCCAGTCTTTCTGGCGAGAGCCTGTGTTGATTTGGGCGATCTGCTTATCGATTTCAGCAATCTTGGGATCGGTGAAAGCGGTGATGAAGTTGGAGTCCTCTGGTCCTTGGTTGCCGCCTTGGGCAGAAGGGATATCGGGCGTAACTGGACGTGTACGTGGATTCGCTCCGCTAGCTTGCCACTGCTTTATAGCTCGCTGCTGGTGCTGGATGTCGGCAGACCGCTTCTGGATATATTGCTGGTGGCCTCCACCACCGCCACGCATATAGCGGTAGCCCTCCGTCAGATCGTCCAGACCGTAGTGATGGTCAGGTAGCGGCCGAAACCAGAACTTCAGATTGTCTATACCGTGCTGCAGCATTGGATTCAAGGCTTCGTCTATACCGAACGGATCGAAGCCCATATGGCGTGACTTTATACGATTATGTACCGAATGGGTGGCTCTGTGTTTAACGGCTGCTGGCACTTGGTTAGACTTAGCTGGGCTGCCTGGCTGCCACGGATCTACGACAGCCCCGCCTACCTTATTGGCAACCCAGTTCGTGACGGCTTCCGCACCCAAGGAAGCGTCCCCCAAGGCTTGCGGTACTTGAGCGGCCATAGAACCAAGCGTTGGACTAAGGAACCTGCCTATAGTATTCTTATAGAGCGCCGCAATCATGATGCCAAGATGGCCGATAATGCTCATCATCTTCAGTGCTGCAGATTCCATACTTAGGAACGCCAGCGGTCCGTATACATAGAACAGTCCGAATAGTTTACCAATCCAGTACGTGCCAACTTCCGCACCTTTCTGCAGCCCACGCCCAATAACCCCGCCAAACCGCTCCATGAGCGCTGTAGCTAAGTTCAGTGCTCCCAGAATATAGGGCGAAACTAGCGTACCTATCTTCACCCAAAGCAGTTGGAAGAACGAGCCAACCCTGGCCTGAAGCAGCGGGAATTCCTCCGCCCAACGGCGAATGGCCGCAGGGTTCAATCCGAAAGCACTCTGCATCCGAGTCTGGAACTGTTCTTGTTCGCGGATTCTTCTGGGAGAGAGGTTCACCGTATTCAGCATTTGCGGTGAATCCAGCCCCAGATTCTGCAGCATGGTCCGCGCCATGAGCAGGCCAGTAGGTCCTTGGCTGGCTTGGGCCTGATACCTCTGTGCTAGCGATGATATAAAATGGGGATCCTCGTACCCTGGCAGACCATAGCCTTGGGCCTTGGCGCGGAAGAACATCGGCATGCTCTCCGTCCCAGAGAACATCTCCGCCGCATTCATGCCGAACGCCCCGAAGCGACCCTGTACGCCAATAGATTGACCGTACCCCATCCCCGTATTATTGGACAGGGTCTGAATATTGCTGGAGAACTCGCTCATCGCGCGTTCAACTTTGTGAACGGTGAGCACAATGCTGCCTAGCGCCGTGCCGAACAAGCCCAACGCCAACACCGACATCTGCACTACACTACCCAGGGCCGTGTCTGGGTTGCCACCCAGCATCAGGCTGGGGTGTGCCCCCAAGCGAGCGCGTGCCGCGATAGCGCCGCCGAGGGCATTGCCGGAGATGGTCCCGCCAACTCCGTGGCTGGAGATGCGGGCTCTGGTACGGATCGAAGCTACGTTGTTAAACCAGGCCATTAGCAGTTATAGGTTACACCGGCTTCTGCAGCAACTTCAACAGCAACTTCCTTATATCGAATAGGATATGGGCTTGGTTCAAATGCCAGGATACGGCCAAGTCGCGCAATCGCAACCTATTCGTCTGGGTCATCTCCTCTAACGAAAAGACTTCCGGTGAGCCCAAGGACCACAGGAAGTCTTTCAGTAGGTCTAAGTCTGCTTGAGTCTCTCCACGACCAAGTTTCTGGAGTGCCGGTTCACCCTGTTCAACGACCCGGTAGACTAGTTTTTTAGCGGCACAGTGCCCGGACGCCCTGTCGAAGAGGATCCAATGATCTCGTCGCCAAGCGTGGTGCGGCCGATAGCGTTCAAGTCGGCCAGCAACTCATCTACGTTGAACGGTTCCGGATTAGTCCAGCCTTTACATTGGCTACGGATGACATCTACGTAGAGGGCCTTCTCTTCGTCCGCTAACTCGTCAGCCCTATCATAGGCTTTATCTAACTCCTTCATATCCACATTCGCCAACGCCCGCCCATCGGATTGGATACGCTGGAGCTCACGCGTACGCTCCCTTAAGGTAATCTCCGGCAGGATATCAATGGCCACCGCAAACCCAGGCTCCAGATGCACCACAAGTTCGTAGGTATCCTCGGTACGTTGCGAAGGGCGCGTGATGTACTTCATTGGCTTGCCATTCACCGAAGTGAACTTCAGCCGCTTGGTATCACCCACGACGGACTTCGTTTGCTGCTGTTCAGCTTCGCGGGCCTTGCGCTCTAGGTAGGATGCAGCTTCTGGATCACTAGCAGCAGTTGCGGCCATCTTCTCGGATAGGTTGGTCGGTTCGTCGGGCATGATTCCTTTTCAACTACTCTCGGATTTAGTCGAATTTATGGCCCTCTTCTGGGAGAGATCTCCGCACACACTACCAGTATACAGCAAGCTGTTGTAGGTAGCAAAGAACGCGGAGCATCTCTCCCAGAAGATGGGCTTTCGGTTAGAACGTATTCGCAATCACCAATGCGTCGCCGGTCACGTTGGCGGAGAAGGGGATGTCCTGGCCAGAATCTCCGCCTCCAGCAGAGTCGGTGCCTAGCAGTGCATCTGTGAGGGTAATTACCTGTACCTTGGATCCGCCAGTCCCCGCATTGTTGATGGTTGCAATGATGTCGCCCCATGCGTCTGACGTGAAAGCACTGGTAGCTAGGGCTGCCGGAATATCACTATCCAAGGATAAGTCTGCGGAGACGTTCAGGTTCCCAGGCTTCAGCGAGTAGTGCGTGTTCCATAAGCGACCGTCCGCTCCAGAAGAGGGGCGGGCTGCTTGCGAACCGTGCACGTTGTTGTTGAACTGGTAGTTGATGCCGCTCAGGATTGGGCGGAGATCGCTACCCACCGTCAACGAAACCAAATGGTGGTAAGTCAGTGCTTCGCCGAAGGTGCGGATGGCGGTGTCCAGCTGGGACATCGTCATGGAGAGCGGCGAACCATTCGGATACTCTGCAATACCAATGAAGCGAAGCTGTGCCGTAATTTCCGGCCCGTTCATCTGGATGGAGATGGAGCCGGTGTCGCACTTGGCATAGCGAATGATCCAGGAGTACCCGTTGCCCTCGCCATAGGTGTCTACATAGTCGATGAACAAGCATAGGTCGGGTAGACCCTTATAGCCTGTAGTCTGTACGCTATTGTTGTAGCCGTTGCGAACGCAATAAGCCAACACTGCCAAGTTGGCAATGTTGATTTCTACATTCACCATGTACGCTCGCACGCCGCGAACGTTGGCAATGCCGAACGGAGATCCCGCCGAGAACAGTTTCTTGTTGCTCCGCTGACGGTCTTTTTGCGGTACGCGAGTCACGCCGAACAGCTGTGGCGTTCCACCCGGCACCGAAGGCATGGTAGAGAATGGGTATAGACTTAGGTCGGTGGATTCAGGCAAGAAGCGTACAATTGCTTGATCCCCACCAATGATGTTAATAGCTGGTGCTGGCATAGTATCTCCTGAACTATCGCTGCTAATCCAAGGTAGTAGCTAATAGATTAGCTAACCGCATCCCAGCTATTGTTGCCGGGGAACTGATGTAATTCAAAACCAATTAACGGTCCGGAGTATTGTCTCCAGTTGGGCAACATCTCGGCGCTCGCCGCAATCAGGTGGTTCCACGCTTTGCGGCCGTATGGGTCATTCTGTCCGTTGATATATGGATGCAGGATCGCTGCCAGAATATCGCCGCCATCATAGCGGGCATCAATCGCTGATTGCATCCCGGTGACGGCAGCTTCCTGTACCCAGAAGATCATGATTCGCGTGACCTTCTTCAGCGTGCGTGGCGACTCCGTCTGATAGCGAGTGCTGAAGCCTACCAGTACTGTGTTTAAGGTAATGTCGGATAGGTCACCAGGATCTAGGAAGAAGTTCTCCGGTGGAGCAATGTCGATACCTAATTCCGTTGCCTTCCGCGCCACTTGCGCTGGAGCATTGTCCCTTAGCAATCGGAGCACCTCATTGCAAGCCACCGAAAGCCGCCCACCCAACAGAGACAGGGAGGCATCGATGTCGGCATCGGAGGGATTGCGAGGAGAGTAGGGCATTATATACTATACTACTATACCTACAACAAGAACACTTCGAACCCAGCCACCACGAACTCTTCTATCTCTTCAGCAGTTAGCGACACGACTTCTCCCAGCAGATTCTCCACACCGTCCGCTGGAGCTTCGATAGGCTCCCCAGCCTGATTAACAGATACCTGCTCCCCATTGGATTCCGCTTGGGCTGCCGAGTCAGCTAACGCTTGGCGTAGCTGTTGGATTCCATACTGTAACTTACCCATCACCGAAGCGATGCGGTTCTCATATTGTAAGAGTGCGTACGTGAACGGTCCGTGGGCAATCATCCGGTTCGTACCGTAGGCTACGTAGACGGATTCTGGAGAGGAGTTCCCAAGAATCCAATTAACGCCACCCTCGTCCACGCTAATGCGACCATACCACGAATCTGCTAGGTCTCCGCTTTGTTCGTTGACTATCGTCAGGGATGGTACCCAACCCCGTACTCCGCGAGCATGCCGCAACCGCGCCGCCATAGCTCGTGGGAGTGGCGCTCTCCCTTGCTGCTTGTACGGATGCCCAAGTTCGTTCAACTGCTGCTGCTTGAATGGACCATGCGACAAGTTCCGCGCCAACGCCACGATCTCGTCCATCACTTGGTTGGCTTCGAAGTAATCGTCCTTTTCAAGGAGTTCGATACCATCTAAGTTGCGGCGCAAGGTAGCTTCCACCCCGCCCATTTGCGGAGACTCTAGCTGAATGGATGGAGCTCCACTAACACTAGCTACGTAGCTCCCCGCTCGTTGGAACAGATTGGTAGCGGTCGCTCCCAAGTCTGCTGAACGACGAGCTCGTTGCGCAGAGCTATGACTACCTCTCCCAGAAAGAGCGGGCAACCCAGGTACATGACCTTGAGCGAGTTCGAAGAGGTTCCGAGGTTGGGCCATCTTCTGGGAGAGATGCTCCGCTATCCGTAAATAGCGAGCAGTATATAGCGGAGTTAGATATTGAGCAGAACGCGAATGGTCAGATTGGCGGCTACTGTTCCAGCATTAGTAGCGTAAAGGCCGGTCGTAATATCAGCGGTGATTGGGTCGGTAGTGTTGTTGGAGGGTATCCAGATCAGTGGTTCGTTGGCCACCATGGTGAGCGTGGTAGTAGGTGAACTGGACGAGTTCGCCTTCAGCACCAGGTTTTGATCGCTCACGATGAACAACGCCGCCAGCTGGGAGCGAGTCAGTGCGAAGGGGATGAGTTGATTCGTAGTGCTACCTGCGATCGACTCATCGATGTTGAGTTCAGCGGTTCCGGTCTTGGCGAAGTTACCCTGCTTCGGGCTCCCACCATTGTTCCACGTCACGGCGATGTTATGTTGCATTAGGTCCTCTCCAGAAAAACGGCGCTAAAAATAGAAAACTACGTCAGCACTTGATCCAACACACCAGTGATGGGCAGCCACAGATTATCCAGTCCAAGCATCGGTTCGCTGTCTGGCGTAGATAGGAAGTTGTAATATGGCGTCCACAAGTAGCTAATACCGTAGGATGTGTTGTCGGCAGGTTTGCTACCTATCCAATTTATACTATCGAAAGCGAACGGCGCGTTTACGTCAGTATTGGGTACCAGTTGGTAGTCCGTCCCCAACACGTAAATCTGATCGAACTGGCGAACCTGTTGAATCTGACTAATGAACGGATGCTTCAACTTGTCCGTACTATTGCCAGCAGTTCGGTTAATCCCATTGATCCGTGCTGATCGATACCTAGTCGTCAAGGTAATTCGATCCATATGGGCAGGCCAGGCAATGTTGGGATCCAGCCGTACCGCTAGCGAACCTTTCGGATAGAAGCCCATTCCTTGGGCACTGTAATCGATGTCGATAGAGCTCCGAATCTTCAGCGCACGCGCCGTTGAGGGCAACGGCACCTCGACGTAAACTCTGCCATCCTTGGCTTGCCCAGTCGCCTTGACTGGGGCGCGGTAGCCGGTGCTGGGGTTCTCCGCACCCACGGTGATAGCCTGCCAGAGGCGATACGGATCGCCATTAGCGAGTTGGTTGAGGAAACCTCGGGCTAAGTAGGAAGGCATTGGTCTATGGTCGTATGTACGGACTGTATGCTACCTTGAAGTCGTCGCTCCAACTCTTGATTCGATCCGCAATCAGTGGTCCAAAGTCATAGGTTTCGGAGAAGCCTTCTTGCGACCGGGAACGCACCGTTGTCTGGAAGGAGGTCAGGCCCATGATGTTCAGTGTCTTTGCGGCGACTTCGCCGCGAATGGCGCTCCACAGATTTTCTGGGAGAGAGCTACAGAATCCAAATCTGGCGGTGATGGCAATCTTGTTGGGTAGGGCGAATACCTGCCCTGCATAGGGCGCGGAGACAAACTGGATGCCATCGTACGGCCATAGCTCCGCTGCGTCGTCGCTGGTCTGCAAGAAGAAGTCAGTATTCAATACTAGCGTTCGACCATCTATGATGATGGTGGGAGGGTTATTCGCCGCGTCTACTATGCCGGTCTCCGCTGGCGTGAGGTCTAGAAACCCGAACCCATCGGAAGCGTCGAAGGTTCTAGTAGATGGGGTTGGGTCCGCTAGGAATGGCTTCCAGCCTGTCTTCTCCGCAATGGTCCGCTTCACAGAGTTCAGTTGAATCTGGAACTCCGCCAGCAGTGCTGATTGCTTGGCTCCATCCGTGGGCTGCGATGGCCATAGGTTGGTGAGCGCAAGCAACTGCTGGATGTCGGTAGGTTGGGGGTATTGGGTGTAGTCTGGATCTGCCATTAGCTTTAGCTGTCGGTATCTTCAGTTGGTAGCGGAGCGATTTGCCCTGGCGGAAGTCCGGTGCGAAGGTCGATGGGACCACGCTCAATCGTGTTAATTACGGATGGGCGAGCAGCAAACTGCTGCCGCATCTCCATTTCCACGTCTTCCTTACGCGGTTCTAACTGGATGGGTGGCTTCTTCGATGGAGCCCAATTCTCTGGAGAGACTACGCCTATCCGTTGGGCGTCCGCGAGGGGCAGCTCTACGCCTGCGGCCACCAGTAGGTGGTGAGCATCTCGATGGCGGGAGGAAACTATCTTCGTCTCATCGCGGTTATAGCAGTACTCCTGGTCGGCCACCCAATACTGTACACCGTTGCGGAACAGCATACGGTTGTATAAGTCTCGATAAAGGTCGGCATCATCCCCAATCCACTCTTCGAGTTTGTCGAATCGGGGCGTGTCCTTACTGAACCCACGCCACGCGCCATGCCCCGCCCCAATGCCTGGTTCTCCAGGAAGTCCCTTCATCGAGACATGGAGGTTGTCGTTAGGGTAGATCTCCTTGGGGCCCTCATACTCTGCCCAGATTGCTAAGTCCACTAGCGGGTTGCCACGCGTGCAAATCTCGCGCATCAGTGGGAGCACGGAACTACGGAATCCAGTCTGGCCTAGGGAGCAGTGGTCTTCGTTCAGAATATCCCGCCACTTACGAAGGTAGAGGTTATAGTAGAGTGCCGGAGCGGAACCGGCTAGTTGAACGGTCCGCATTCCTTGTTCATCGTTCCAGGTTTCGTTCAGCGCCCGTACCAATCGCTCTATGTATTCTGGAGCCAAGTAATCATCGTCCTCGGCTATCACGAAGATTTCTCCATGGGATGCATCCATCGCGGCCAGAAGATTGCCGCACATCGAATGGCCGGACATCGAATCGTGAGTTCGCGCGATTTTCTGGGCAGAGCAAAGTGGGAACTCGGCTAGTGGAGTAGAGCTTGGGTATTGCCACTTGCCGTCATTTACGATGATCCACTCTAGCGGCCCCATTTCCTCTTGGATATAGGTCTGCATTCCCATCCAGATTTCGAGTAGTTCGAACGCCTCGGGTCGGTTGCGAGTTGCTGTAATGACGGTGACGAGCGGCCTAGCGCTAGATGCGAGTGGAGTTGGAGTAGAGTTGGTCGGTTTGGTTGGCTGCTGTGTCGGAGTGCGCACCAATCCTGTAGCTGTTTGGGCCTGCTGTGTTGGATCAGCTGGTGGTACTACTTGTCTGACACGTACGGTATTACTGTTCACAAATCCCCTCTATTCCAAACTGGTCCGGGACGCTAAGCAGCGAATGGCCTTTGAACCATACCAGAGGTTGTCCAGGCTCATACTGCTCGAACATCGTAGCGTCCTGTTCCAGGTTCTCGGTTAGCTTCCACCAACTACTATGATTACGTAATTTACGCTTAAAGGATTCAGTATTCTTACGCACGAAAGACATATGGTGCATTTCTAGCTCGTCGCGACTGAAAAGCTTGAAGTTGCCTACGTTGCCGTTCTCCTCAGTGTGCGAGACTGAGCGGGTCGGGTCGCATTCAACCGGGTATCTGGTTGCGCCCGTCTGATGTCCGCAGTGGGTACCTGGATATAACTTATGGATAAATGGAACGCCGTATTCTTCTGGAGGGGATAACTGGTACTGTGGGCGGCGATAATAGGTCTGTAGATGGCAGGCTGAACTCTCGAACCAACCACGCTCCAGGGTTGCTTTGGCACGACGGAATTGATCAGTATCATAGAATTCATCACAGTCTATATGGAGGAAGTGAGTGGCATTCAGTTCTCGGGCTTGCGCTAAGCCAAGGTTCCGTTTGACAGTTTCGTTCACCGTACCCCCACCCCTGCCTATGTTGAAGGTTGGTAGGAAGGGAATTGCACAGTCTACCAGACCTATAGACTGGAGCCGTTCAATCGTTGGCAGCGGAGAGTATGGCTCTTCGAAGTTGGACTGCTCTTGATAGACAACCAAGATGATTTCCGTGTGAGCGCGAATTTGCCGGATGGAGGCTTCTAACAATTCCTCGCCGTCCCAACAGTTGTATATCGCTGCAAGCTTCAAGCGAGCACCCCATTCCGCAGAAATCCATGCCACGATCTAGTCTGTATGCTACCCGCTCCAGCAGCACAAGTATTGCCATTCTTGTCCACGGTGATATCCGGTGGTGTGCCGTGGCGAACCCAGCACTTGTGAACGTAGTCCGTTGGCATAGTGCAGTTATTGCACTGTCCATCTACACACCAGTCGTGGCCGTCCGGACAGCGAACCATCAAGCAATGCCCATCCGGGCCGCGATTGTAGTTCTCCAGCCCTGGAGCGGGATCTCTAATCAGGAGCCAATCCGCATACCACATCGCCCCAGGCGGAGCCTCTCCCAGAGTAGTGGGCGCTCCACCATCCGAACGTTCGTACAGTGTATGCTTATTCTGCTGCCACTGGTCAGTGTCTAAGAAGACGTACCCACATTCGCACGCCCTAGGCCATTTTGGGTATTCTCTGGGAGGAGCCTCTCCGCTGTAGTCGGTGGAGACTTCGCCTAAGTTCGTGGTGGCGTTGTGGTATCCATGTGGGGTTGGGCACTTGGTGCTGGAATACCTTCGCAACTCGAGGATTGCTCGGTGGGTTGGAGTGAGAAAGAAGCACTTAGTTTCCATGGCTATAGTTTGGGGAACTGTAGTATCGACAACCCACGCGGAGTAGCCAAGTTTACTACCTGCAACTGGTGCTCTGCCCGATACTCCTCTAACTGCTGTCGTGGACTAGCATGCGTCTCGCCAGTATCGTGCAGCAGGATCACGTGTCGTGGAGATAGGTTCTCGCGGAAGAGTTTGAGTTCCCGCACCCTAGCGCCTAAGTCGCTATCCAAATAGAGTAGGTCAATCGGCCCCACGCCCCACGTGATTGGTTCCGGTTCCAACGTATGGCAGTTCAGAATGCTCACCGGAAGTCCTTCGCACCGCCCCATTGCTTCGCGGGCTCGGACCGGATCGGCCTCGTATGAAAACAGGTGTCCGGGCGAATTATAGCGGTCTGCATTTAAACGGAGAACTTGACCCATGTTGAGGGCACTGTACCCGTAGGCCGAACCAGTCTCCACTACGATAGACGGCTTCAGTAGCCGAACCATGCTGCCCAGAAAAGCGAGCACTTCGAGCTCCGCTGTCTCGCCATCGTACATGCGCCAGTTTTCTGGGTGAGGGCAAAGGCGGGTAGGCGGGGAGCATTCGGGTTGTGGACCTATAGCTGGGGTAGGTGGAGTAGTTGAGGTGGGTTCAAGTATCGTAGTACCCCTCTGTGATGATCGGCAGTTCATTGCAGACCTTGCTTGCGCTCTTCACGGCCACTTCATACGGCACCCTATCGAACGCCTCCAGTCCACTATTGGGAGTGCAGTTGAAGACATTGTAGCCCACATCCTCGAACTTCGGCCGCAGTGCACTCAGGCGGCTGTTAAGCGTGCTGTAAGCCCGATTGTTGGCGTCGATTGTGCTTGGGGCGCGGTTCTGCGGGAAGGCGTAATTCTGGGCTGTATGGCCGTCCGTAGCATGCTGCATCCGGAAATCACACCCAACGAGATATACTGTGCGTACACCAAGTACATAGAGCAACTTGAGGGCGATTAGCATTACGGACCTTGAACCTACGTTGCCCAAGCTATCCGTAGCGCCATCCTTGCACCCACAAGAGAATGCATGGCTCGTCAGGTAGGTATTAGGATCGAAGTATTCGTCGGCGTGGTAGAACCACGTGTTCGGCAGTTGCTCTACGGTCAGATCGCTTAGCAGGAGCTCTCCGGTTTCTCTGTCCCGCTGGCGAATATTCGCCCAATGGTGGGAGAACATGGAGAACTTCATGACCGTAGCATCCAGCCAATTGTTCTCCAAGAACCGACCAGGAGCGTCCATGTGCGTCCATAAGTTTGGCTTGAATACTGAAGCGGCATTGTTCACCGCCATCGTTAGCATACCACGTTCGCGGAGCGGATCGAGGTCTGTCCTGGCCAGCGAAGGGCCACCGCAGAGCAGGAAGCAACTGTACCCAACGAACATATCGCGGAAGTTGACTTCCCTATCATGACTATCGTAAATAGCTGCTTGCCCAATGGTGGGGCGATAGCGAGGGAGCCTGTCGTTGGGATCGCTCTGGGTAGTCAGGAGATACTTACGTTGCATGGGTTCTCGGTTGCTCGGATTTTCAGGGCCATCTTCTGGGAGAGATCTCTCCGCGACTAGGATATAGTGAACAATAGTCGTTGGGGCGGGGTTTGGGCGTAGGTGGTAGGTACGAACCTAGCCCACTCCCCGCCGAGAATCGAGGAGTGGGCTAGGGCTAGAAAGTAGTACCGGTTGGGTGCCGGGATTATGCGCTGCTGGAAGCTTCGCCGCTCGAATGCAGGGTGCAGACGCCGAAGGCGCTCGGGCGGTACACAGCCAAAGCGAGACGCTCTTCCACCCGCAAAGCAACGCGGTTGTAAGAGAAGTCGTTACCATCGGAGTTCGACATCTGCATGGTGATGCCTTCGCGACGGAAGATCTGTGCTCCCAAGGAGAACGCGCCGACCAGTACCTTACCGCGAGGGCAGTATACGGTCTTCACCACAGGCAGACCCCAGATGGAGTCAATCCCCATACCGTCCGGGTTACCGAACAGGTACAGCCCACGGTTCGCGCCACCGGCAGCATCGCCGGTTCCGGAACGCATCAGGCGGACGTTCTCCCAGTCGAACGGGTTGATCACGATACCCGTAGGCTGGAAGAAGGACTCAGCCTGGATGCGCGTGATCGCACGCAGGATCACGTTCACGATCGGGTCGTTCTGCGGATCAGCCGACTGGTTCAACGCGCCGCCGGACAGCACACCAGTGGTGCCCAGAATGCCCTGCAGGTTCGGGCTGGTGCCGTTGCCGTTCAGGATCTGGTTATCTTCCTGCTGCTCCACCATGAAGGGGAGCCGCATGTTGATATAGTCGCGGACAGCCGGGAAGTCAGCGAACATTTCGTCGGTGACACGAGCCACGACGGCGATCTTCCGAACGGGAGCATCCACCTCAGCGAGGTTGAATGCGGCTTCCGGCTTCTGGCCACCTTCCGCGACGTTCGTCGCACCATTGGTGAACGATACTTCACGTGGGTAGCGGATGGTGATCGCGGTGGTCTGGCCCTGAGGGATCAAGTCGCGGACCATCGGCACCTGAGCGCCGAGGGTGATGATGTTCGGCAGACGATCGTATGAGGTGAAGCCGCTCTCAGTGAGGGTGGTCTTCATTTCCGCCTGGATCGCAGCCTTCCATTCACCCACGGAGCGGAACGGGTACTCGTAGACCACGTCGTACTTCTCGTTGTACTCGCGGAACTTGTGCATGATGTCCGACTTGTCGTCGATCAGGGACTGACCGACGGACTTGATGGCGCTCATGCGCTCGCCATGAAGCTCGCCGTCCTTGCCGCCACGCTCGGGGAAGGGCACCCCGACGCCAGCGGGAATCCGCAGACCCTTCATCTCCTGCTCGTTGCGCCGCTTCATTTCGACGACTTGGACTTCCTGCGCCACTTCGTCGCTGAGGGACTTGATGTCCACTTCAGCCCGGTTGATTTCCTGCAGGATAGCAGACTTGCGTCCGCTGTTGGTTTCGGCGTCGAACGCCTCGAACCGCTTCTGGTGATCCGCTCGCAGCTTCGCGAGTTGGTCATTTTTCTCTTTTAAAGTTGGCATTGTGCTTGCATTCCTCTTTACTATGCTACTGTTCAACGAACTAGTTCGTTGAACTACTAGTCAACCGCAGCTGCAACCATTCGCTCTTGGATCAGCAACCCATCGGCCCGAAGGCGGGCGAAGGCGGCTTGACGTTCGAGCAACTCAGCTTCCATCCGTTCCAGCGCGTCGGCGCTGGCGTCGGCTGCATCAGCCTTGAATTGGTCGGTACCTAACGCTCCACCCGATTCCGACCACGACAGTGGGGCTGCGGTACCTAGTTGCACTACAGGGACCTTGCACGGTTTACGTCCAGGCGGGCAGTTGTCGTCCAGGTGATTACGGTACTGCTGCACCATCTGCGCCATTCCGTTGCAAATGGTGTCGTGCATATCCCAGTTATCACCGGAGTATACCTGACCCGACTTACGACTCGCAGTTCGATCCACGTGCCAATCGAACAAGCGATGTACGAATCCCTTCATGGCTGCAAGCACCACTTTTGGGTGGTCCTGGAAGCGGAGGCCTACATGCCGACCATCCGCCAGAACCTGTATAACGTCAGGAGTAATTATGCTTTCGGACTTGAATGCACCTTCGTTGTCGTCGTCCTCTGATTTGGCTGCTCGACCGATACCACTCATCTGAGCATTCCGCACATGGTTCATAGCTTCTGCCACGTGCTGCTTCCGAGTGTCCCCTCGGGAGTGGAGAGCCTTGTTCGTAGACTCCTTAGCCATCACTAAGTGTGCATATGCTGGATGGTCGGTACTGACATGATCAACGGCTTGCGAGAGTCTATCATGAGACTGCTTCAACCTCTGGGCAAACGAATGGATTGTCTCCCTACCTGCGTGAACGGAGGATAGCTGCTCTGCCGTGTTATTAACCAAACTATGAGGGTTTACCTCGTAGCTTTGGCTCACGGCAGCCGCCTTCGCCATACCACGGTGCATTGCGGCTGCGGTGGTGTGCTTAGCAGCGGCGTCCGAGTGGGCAGTCTGGCTTTCATGGTCGCCTTGAGCTCCAGCGCGAACTGCAGCGTCGCTATGCGTCTTGCTAGCTTCTTCGTGATAGGCTGCTGCATTGCCATGGTAAGCTTCGCGACTGTTATCTGAGGTTGCTTTACCTGCCATGGCAGCGAAGGTCTTCGCCTTATCGGAGCTATGCCACGCCTTGGACGAAAGTGGGCCTTGGGCTCCCGTCGAAGCTTCGTGAGCGCTGTCAGATGCGTCCTTTGCATCGCTCGCCCCACCAGCTGTCCAGCGGCCACGATCGTCGCGTTCCTGGTCATCGGAGTACTTCAGTTCGAGGTCATCTGACCCATCATCCTTCTTAGCTACTCCCGACGCCGGATCAACATATCTATTGAATGGGGCAGCCACACCTTTTTCGTACGCCTTGGCGATGTGCTGCTTGGCTTCCCTCAAATGAGCGTCCCTCCGCTCTCCGTTTGAGTGAACAGCTTTCTCTAGAGACTCCTTGGCGTCGTCTATGTGAGGTCTAGCGGGATGGGATTCAGGAACTATAATCTGAGCTCCTCGCATCAGTCGATGGGCTGACTTAACCGCATCAGTCTTGGTAGACAAGCCGTAGTTGCCTCTTAAGGCTCGGCCCACCACATCTTCCGCCAGGTTAATATTACTGAATGCGTTCTGCCCAGCCTTACGAGCCATGGCTCGATGCATAGTAGCTGCTGTTGTGTGTAAAGTAGCTGCAGCTGTATGCTCCTGGGCTTCTTTCGCAGAGTCTGCGGAACCAGAAGCATTTAGCGCTTTGGCATGCTCCGTATGCATGGCTGCCGTGGATAAATGATAGCGAGCAGCCTTATTGTGGGCTTCTTCGGCCTCGCCAGAGGTAGTCGCACCTAATGCAGACATAGATTGCGTAGCCGCACGTCCTGCCGACGCCTTAATAGCGGAGGTCGACCCTATCGCAGCTTGAGTAGCTGAACGAGCCTCGCTGGTAGCACCATGTACTTGGTCGGCCTCATCGCTACCTGAAGTCCACCGACCATGATCATCCCTCTCTTCATCGTCGGAGTATTTCAGTTCGAGGTCATCCGCTCCAGAAAATGGGCCATCTTCTGGGAGAGCTTCTCCGCTCTCCTCTTCCATAAGTGATTTGAGCGAAAAGCACATCGTTTTGGGCTCGGCGGGGATGTGCGTAATGGAAGCATCCTTGCCTAGAGGCCAGGTCAGCACTTCGTGGCCAGCGGGGACGGCCTTACGCTCCACTAGATGAGCGGGGACGCCGCTACTCAGCCCAAATACCCCGCCTTTAATCCCGTCCTTGATCTTGTCTACGTGCTTCGCGAGGTAGTCCGTGCGGGCCTTGATGATTCCATCCATCCACACGCCAGCATCCTTCATGTACAACTTGCCGGTGCCTAGCTTGGTGGCCTTGAGGGTCTCGTCCAATCCGTGATGGAAATAGATGGTGGTCTTGTCCCCATCCTCGAAGTCGTAATCGGTAGACTTCAGATACTTATCCCGCTGACGCGAGACATCGTGGCTATCGAACAGCACCAAGTAGCCGCCGAAGTGGAAGTCGCCATTGGCGTCAGTTCCTTCGGCTTTGAGTTCGGATCCGTAGCTAATAAGGACATCGGCGGCAGTTTTCATAAATTCACTCCGTGCAGCTTTGTCGGAAGCTGATTGGCCTCCGTAGGTGGCACTGCCACCGAAGCCGTATTCCTTCAGCGCCAAGTCGGTTGGTTCGTATAGCGAAGCGGTAGCAGTCATAATTCAATCTCCGTCAAGCGTACGGTGGTAAGCAATGCCGCAATTGCAGCCGAAGTGCCGGTCTTCTGGGAGCGGTATGTCGTCGCGGTCGGTTATTCCAATGGCTGTCAGTCCGGTGCAAATCGGGCAGTTCTTCTCGCTAATGTTCTGCTGGTTCAACAAGTTCTCCGCGAAGGGGAAGTCAGTTGGACTATGCACTTTTTGAAGCATAGCCTCGTACGAATCCATCGCGCTGGAGGCCCATAATTTCATGCGGACCAGGCCGTTTGGTCCGCTTAACTTACCTGCTTGTATATCGCTAACCAGCCCATCCACGTACCCATACTGCTGTCGGATCCGCTGCCCCGCGAAGCCCCAGGCAGCTTGCGTCATATTGCGGAAGCCGCCTTGAGCAGCGGCTACGTGAGCAAGATGAAGGTTGGCCACTGACTTCTTGAAGTCTTTACGGAACTGTTCTTCACTGAGTTGGCCCGACTGGAAGTCTTGGAGTAGAGAGTAGAGTCTACCTGCGGTAGCCTCTATATCGCCATCTACTATCTTCCGCACGGCCTTCGCGGAGAGCACCTTATTGTCCTGGTCTAGGTACTTCAGCAGCTTGCGCGAATAGCGCAGCAGACTCTTTGGCTTGAAGTCCATAGCTAGTCCACCACGTCCGCCGCGAGGAGCTCTTTAAGTGGTGCAGACGCTTGCGCATAGGATTCGGATGCGGTACTTTTCTGGACGTTGGGATCCGTGAAGTCGGGTACGTCGCTGTCAGGAGATGTGGATTTTATTTGACCGTTCTCTGGGGAGAGTGCTCCGCTCCCCACACCAGCGCCTTCGGCGCTAGTGCTACCATATTGGGGTGGGTCCAGCGGTGGGTCTGCACTAATAATCTCCCCTCCGAACAACTTCACGGCTGCTTCCGCCAGCGAATAGTCCGGGTCGGGGTCGCTCGCGGAGGGGCCGTATGGCTGGCGGAAGGAGTTCAGCATTCGCCGCAAGGAGGGATCCGCCGCCACCCATTCGTAGCCGTCCACGATCGCTTCTTCGCCGGAGGCCAAGCGTACTTTAACTGACATAATGAACCCCTTCGCGAATCCGTCCGCCAACGCTCGGCAAATCAAACAGCATCGTAATTGCCCCTTAATACGTTATACATGAAGTCAAAGTACTCCGGATCCTTCTCTGCCAGAACATGAGGCTGGGAATGCATATACTCCAGACCCATAGAGATGATTTCGGTATATTGGTTTATTTTCGGGTCTGTATAGTACTCGACAGGGATTTCGCCTTTGGGTACTTGTTTGCGTAATTCCTGAAAATACTGAGGAGTATAGTCTTTGCCCATGTAGGCGTTGATGAACTTATCTTTCCTCGTCTTCTCTTGCGCTCCGTATCGGAATCCTGTAACTTTCTTTAGCGACTCCAACTTCTCCCCAGCCGTCCGCTTCGCCAGGAACTTCACCGCTGCTTCGTGTAACTGAGGATTGTTGCTCTCCAGAACATGACCGAGTTCGTGCACTACTACAGACTCTTCAGCGTTGGGATCCAGAGAAACTTGAGCGGCTGTAGCGTTGGATCGTTCCTTACCTTTGGTTTTCTGGAACGCAATGCCTTTAGGAGCGGGTATAGAATCCCCAGCCAGTCTGTGAAATGAATCTAATCCTGCTTGTATGTGGTGCTCTTTTGGCCGCAGTTCGTTGCTGATATACGGTTTGTAGTCATTGACTGATACTGGTTGATACAAGTGCTGTCGAAGCTTATCGGTTAAGCTCTTGTTCAGTTCGTTTATCTTACCTTGAGCGACCGTCATTTGTTCATAGTGTTCGCTTCGCTTGTCCTGTAGTGGACGAAGACGATCCAGCATTTGGCTAACTGAATACTTTGGAGTTTCGTCGTTCTCATCTTGCATCTGCTTGATCTGAGCAGTGAGGATACCTTGGGCCATTTGGTGAGACACGACATCAGATCCAAGCTTCTCTAGATTATCCGAAACAGATTTGTATTCAGAGAGTATTTGCTCCCTGACTGCTTGGGCCTCTGGCTTCGAAGTTGGCCCACTCTTCTGGAGCGAGTCTCCGCTACCCTTGTCCGTCGCTCGTTTCTCGTACGGATTCTTATATTCTTTCTTGCCTGCCAACTGATGGTGTTGCTCGCGTAGCTTGCGCAGTTCTATAGCGGTGCGGCGGTGGTTGGCGTCGTGCTCCTTAATGGCAGCTTCGTCGCCGCGTGAGCGGGCGTCCTTCAGCTTCGCTTCGTGAGTCTTCAGCGTCTCGCGTAGCTTGCGCCCCTCCCAACGCAGTGCGGCTAGCTTGCGGTCGGTGTCTGCATCGCCAGTGGTCCACTTGCCGGATTCGTCGCGGGGTTCGTCTTCCCATGATTTGGTCTCGGAAGCATTGCGAAGAATGGAGGGATCAACGTACACTTCGCCCATTCCCCGCCCCGCTCCCAACCAATACTTCGGAGCCAACCGTACCGTGGAGTGGCCACCAGTGCCTTCGCCTCCAGAGGCATCCTTCGCTCTGGCTTCCGATGCCGCGAAGGACACTAGATCTCCGGACAACGACCCGTAGCGGTGCAATTCTTGGGGCCGATCCAACCAATCGCTGAACTTCTCTCCCGCTTTAGCAGATTGCTGCCAGGCGTCGTGGAGGGATAGCGTCCGTACCGCTGAGTTCGTCGCCAGAATATGGGCCACTTCCGTCTTCGCTTCTCCAGAAGCGTTCCGCACCCAATCATCATTCGCCTTCTCGAAGGTTTCGTAGTCTTGGGCTTCGTTGCGTAGCCGTGGCGTATCTTTAGCTAGCTCGAGGTACTCATCCTTGGAGAGACCTCCGTCGAACGCCGATTGTATAGCTATGTTGCTGGGATACGGCGCGGAGTTTGGGTCTACTTCGTGGGTCGGTTCGGAGCCTCCAGCGGTCCACTTACCAGAGTCATCGCGGGGCTCATCGTCGGAGTACTTTACTGCTGTCGGATCTAATTGGAAGTCAGGCGCATCTTCTGGATCGGAGGAGTATGGCGAATAGAAGTCGTATCCATTCAACGGGATTTCATACTCCTGCCCATCCTTCGAACTGAATATCACGCTACCGAACTGCAGATCCTGCCCAGAAAACTCGGCATTCCCATCGAACGCCTCCCCTTCGCCCTTCTTAACGTAAGCCACCGTCACGTGGGGATCGTAGGTGGGGAACGTATCTACGGTTGGTACAGACGCCTTCAACGTGCTGTTCGCATTGTGCAGGTCAGGACTGTCTACAGCGATTACGAGGACGTCATAGTTAGGCGAAAAGCGGAATACCTTCATTGCGCGGAGCGTAGCCTGTAGTGGACCCGTAAACTTCAATGCCGCCTCCGAACTCGCTGGCGAGTCATCCAATATTCCGTACTTTACAGTGATGTGGGGCACGTCTTGACCCTGGGATTCGGGGTGCAGCGAATCGGCAGGGATATTGGCTGCGGCCCAATCCGTGATTTGGCTTGCGAGTGGTTCGGGGAGATTCACCTGCGTGGAGGCGTAGGAGTAGCCGTTGAAGGACTTCAACTCCATTGATGGTAACGGAACTACGGGAATCCGCTGTCTGCTATCTAGACCAGAGAGACTGATTATCACTGATGAACTCCTGTCTGCTCTACATCCACTACAGTAACTCCGTCTCTCGTTTTCGAGAACCCAAGAATCTTATATCTGCCTCCGGAGATCACTTCTTGATCCTGTGGGTAGTGACTTCTGACTGCTATGCCCTTAGATCCGGACTTTATTCTCAATATACCTGAAGTAGAGTACGTAGAAGCTATATTCGGATCCCTGCTCGTAGATGCGAGAGACCACTGTACTTCGTCTCCAGGACTAGCCGACTCTAGTGCCTTAAGTTGGTCAGAGCCTATACCACGCCATAGAGTAGGTTGCTCGGCAGGTGATTGTTTGATACCTTCTATCAGTTTCCTAGCCAAGTTATCGTATTCCTCAGGCTTTAGGGTCTTGCCAAAATCTTTTGGGTCTGGAGACGTAGAATGAATTCCTAGTATTCTATCGGCTGCAGCACGAATTAGATGATGGTGGGGGTTAATACCATTCTTCTGGTTTACAGGAAATCCGCTAGTAGCCCAAAACTTAAATACTTGTTCCGGGACCCTTGGGTTCTCTGGACTAGTATCTACCGCCCCACCACCTTTTCCGTAAATCTGAGGCCATGTTATATCTCTGACTGTGTGAGGCTCGTCCGGGTATATAGCTCTATAGTTGGAAGCTAGCCTATCACTCCCATCCTCTGTCTTTAGCTCATAGTCGAACTCGCCCGGACCAGTATACTTCACATTAGGGCCGTCCGTCCTAGGTGGAAGTACTATAGAGTCATAGTGTTTTCCTCCTTGCTCAGCAGAAAATTCAGAAACTCTATTTTCTTGGTCGGACCCAGCACTCGTCCACCTGCCTCGTTCGTCCCTTGGTTCGTCATCTACGGATTTAGTCTCTCCTGGATCGGAGTTGTCCGCATCATCCGCCGTCCCATCGCTAATCTCCAACACCGCGCCTTCGCTGGCATCCCCTACATATCCCAGCAATCCTTCCGCCGTGGACCGCACCGCTTCGCGGGGCGGGAATTGCTGCATGCCCTGGCGGAGCTCTCCTGCCAGAAGATGGGCGTTCGATATGCGTCCACTTTTCTCTAGTTCGCTAAGCGTTGGGTACTGGTCTTCTGGCAAGCATCTTGTCCACCTACCAAAGTTCCCCCATCCCTTAACCGTAGCAGCGGGACCGGCATACTCGCCGTTGAGATATGCTTCGTAAGTCATGGTCGCGCTCCTAGCGGAAGTTTGCTGTTGCTCATATGGATTAGCTTGTTCAACTCGGCGTGGTCCTTCACCTTGTACATTGCAGACAGCTTGTAGCTGCCTAGCCCCCGTCGATAGTAGATCTCGTGCCCGGAGTGCTGGTGGGCGTTCACGCCTCCAGCGAACCGATCGCGGTGGTCCAATACCACCGTATGGAACGTCGTTTTGTTATCCTGTGCATACTGCTGCTTGCGAGCGAGGGAATCCGCATGCAACGTAATGCGATCGCGGTCGTTGTCCAGCATCGTCTTGAGCTCTATAGGCTGGTGACCCTTACCGGACTTATTCGGTACGATGATGTCCGGCGGCTCGTTATCTTCCAGGGAGTATCCACCTAGATGCTTCGCCAAGTCGACTTCGTTCTGCTCCGCGTATTGCTGCTTCTCCCTCGTGGAGACTTTGTGGTTCAACTTGGAGAGTTCGGAGCGGGAAGTTGGCTGGTTGGTATCGGGGCGTGGCGCTATGACTTCAGTAGGAGTGGTGGAGTCGTCGCCTTCCGAAGTCCACCTACCATGTTCGTCGCGTGGTTCGTCTTCCGACTTCGTCGCGCCCTTATCTAACGCAGCCAACTGCTCCTCGTCAGTTTGAGTTGTTGGCCCATCTTCTGGAGAGGATGCTCCGCTTGGGAGTGGGGTTGGGGTGGGTGTGGGCGGCTGGTTGGATGGGTCGTTTGGGTCGAAGGAACTTATCTCCTTCGGACCTTGGTTGGTGTACCACACATCCTCGAATTCCGGTTTCGTCTCTTCGCCGATGTGGCCTCGGAACTCGTTCAGGGTGATGCCGTCTGCTTGCCAGTTGGCTCGCGCCCGCGTATGCACTGCGTCCACGGATTCTTGTAGAGCGGATACGTTGCTGTAGTCCCAGTTAATACGATACTCGGATGGGCTAAGGCCGAACAGCGGTAGTAACTGCGCTCCCAACTCCGAAGCATGCAGTCCGTTAAGCGGCTTGATCGTCCGCTGCCAGAAGTCCTTCAGTGCTTCTTCGTAGTTCGAATAGGTCTTGGTACTGTCTCCAGAAGATATGCCAATCACCATCGCTGGGATGCCCAACACGGCGCAAATCCTGGATTCATAGTAGGCCACCAACTTATCCAGCATCAGGTCGTTGGGCGAATAGTCCAACTTATCAATCTTCACTGGCAGCGAACTGGAGATCATTCGCCCCGCACCCTCGCCACGTAGTCGCTTCTCCCACTTGGCTAAGGTCGCGTCGAATTGCTTGGGCGTGATACCCGCCTTGGCATAGTCAGCGGAGTCGTTGAGCGATACGCTGTACGAACCCACTGCTCCGTTTCGGAGCAGCGCGGTATGGAACGTGGCTGCTCGGTTGTCGCCGTCTACGTGGCGTACAGCCGTATACAGTGGGGTGTAGCCCCAGCGCGAGTTGTATGGGTTCAGCGCTAAGCGGAAGTGGACTACTTGTTCGACTGGCAAGTAGTAGGGCTTGCCATCCACGTAAATCACGTAGTCTTGGATGAACTCCGTCTTATTGTAGCGGGGCGACATGAACGGTTCCCACCAGGCTTCAAGGGGAGTGCCATCGCGGGCCACCACCAGTCGCCAGAAGCCATTACCGTTCGTATACTCGGAGCGGATGGTAGCCGCCCAAAGGTGGGCTGCGGAGTACCCGCGAACGTCCTTGTCGGGAGCGCCGTTGGGCCAACCAAGGAAGTCCAATACTTCGTGGTCCCCAGCGGATTCCCATTTGCCCTTCTTGTTCTTGACTTCCAGGATTGGGGGTGCATCCGGCAATGCACGAGCTATAGCTTCGCTAGCCGCCGCTACCACGGAGTTCTCGGCTAGATTACCAGCAGCTGTCAGGTAGTCGTACTGCGCTCCTGGGTTCGTGGTGAAGAGGTAGCCTATGTCCCGCGAGGAGGTATAGCCCATCCCCGCGTCGCCTTGGCCCAAGGAGCCGTAGATGGAGAACGGTACTTTTACGTTAGCCTTAATTTCGTTGCCAAGTTGGGTGAGTGCGCGTGAGAGGAAGCCCATGAGGTAGTGGTATATGTATAGGCGCCTAGAGAACCACACGCAGTCCTGTAAACGCAATAAGCATCCAAGTAAACAGTTTCACGAAAACCGTGATATAAACGATTGCTACGAGTGGCAAGGTTAGCGCCGCTATCGTGCCGATTGCGGCTGGCGAAAGCCCCGCGTTTTCTGGAGAGCGTGCAGGTATCCGTTCCCCGGTGCCATCAATCAGAGTATCTGGATCTACAGCGACGGGTCCGGGTGGTTCCACGTGGGCTTCGAAGGGATACCCAGGGCCAACCGGATTGCCGAACGAGTCCACCCCGCCCATTTGAATGTGGGTGGGGCCGACGTAGTTTTCTGGAAGGGGTGGTATATGTGGTTGGTTAATGGGTAATCCACTCCAGTTTGGGCGGAGCGAGTTTGTTGAAGGCTCCGCTGGTGCCGTCGATTTGATCCTTCAAGCGTCCGTTGGGGAAGGATTCCATCTCGCCAAAGTATTCTATGTTCCACAGACCATCCATGATATCAACGTTCTTCGCTTTGGCCTGGGAGCAGAACGGTTCCGCACGCGTGACCTTGTCGCCTCGGACAATCTCCGCGTAGATTATATAACCTGCCAAGGCGCGAATGGTTAGCTCAGCAGATTCCTTCCCACCGCTGCCTGGTTCCTGTTCGATCCAGGTCTCCACGCGACCGTACATTCTGGCATCCAGTTCGGCAGTCTGAACGATCACTTGTTCGCGGCCCGTAGCACCCCACCGACCCTTCACCACGTCCACTACGCAGTAACGCCCGTCCGGATACTTCGCCATCAGCACGCCTGCAGTCCGTGCCCCAGTGCCGCCTTCGGTTCCCGCCTTGTCCCAGTAGCGCACGAACTTGCTATCGCGGGGCACGGCCTTCACCAGCTTGAACCAATCTCGTTGCAGCATGCCTCCGCCACGTGGGGCGGGGCGCTGTTGCAGCTGTCCGGCCGTACCGTATTCAAGGAGGGAACCCTCCATCTGCAACACCGACAGTTCGTCTAGGCGCTGCGGCCATAGCAATTCTCCATCTTCCTTACGTGGATCACGGAGTTCAGGGCGGAGTCGTTGCAGCGTGGTTCCTATGATGGCATCCTTCGGTAGCTCTGTACCATCCGCGCTAGCCCGCTTACCGTTTTCCAGCTTGATCGGTACTTCGTAGAACGTCCTACCCTCCTCGTAACGCATCGGGAGGCAAAGATGTTCATAGCCCAATTCTCTGGAGAGGATCTCTCCGCTGAGGTCGTTCTCCTTGATCCGCTGCATAGTGACAACTTTCACTACGGTCTTCGGATCAATGAAACGAGTGGGCATAGTCTCGAACCACCAATCTACTACGCCTTGACGAATCACGTCGGATTCCGCTTCCTTCACTTTGTGAGGGTCGTCCGGGCAGATGAAGTCTCCGCCTTCGCCAGTGCCCATACCTGCCACGGAAGAAGCCAGCCGGAACCCAGCAGCGGAGTTCTCGAACCTCATCTTCGCGTCCTGGTCGCGGGATATGGTATAGATGTGGCCGAACCTACGTTGGTACCAGTCGCTCTTAATCACGCGGCGACACTTCATGCTGTCGCGCGTGGAGAAGGCTTCGGAGTAACTAGCGAACAGCCAGCGGCTCCCTGGACGGAAAGTCCATACCCATGCTGGCCAGAAAACGGCCACGCTGAGGGATTTCATGCACCTAGGTGGCATGTTGATGATCAGCGAGCGCAATTGCCCGAAGGTGCACGCCTCCAGATGTTCGCTAATGCAGTCCAAGTGCCAATTTGGCACAAACTGATTCCCTGGCTCCACGACGTGCCACGCTAGCTTAATGAAGGCGCGAAGGCTAAGCTCCGGCTTCAACTGCGCTAGTTGCCGTTGCTGGTTCGTAGTGGTTGGGGAAAGCCTCGTTCCCGAAATCCTCGAGGCTGAGTCCGTCGCTCTCTGGTGCAACGGCTGAGGTTGCTTCGAGAATACGAATCGCTTTGTCCGCCACGACACCATGGAGGACAGCGTTGGACTCTGCTGATTGGGTTTTGAGATAACTTTCATCTGAAAACACTTGGGCTTGAATCGTCAAGCATTCGAGGGCCGTTACGACATAGTCGAAAATAGCCTCGTCTAAGACCTGACCGTTTTCCTTAGCACTGAGGCCTTTGAGGTCCAGTTGCTCCGCTTTGAGCCAGTTGCGGATCGTGCCGGGCAGGATACGGAACTCGCGGGCTAAGTCTGAGACTGCTTCGCCATCCTTCATCCGGCGTATGATGCTCGCTTTAATCTCGGGTTTAAAGGGAAGAGCCATTATATATTTATACACCTGCTTATGTAGCGTAGGGCTATTTAACGATTCTTACGACCCAGAAATCCGACGCCAAATCGTTGTTGAGTAAATACTCGAAGGGGATATGGCAGTAGCCTTGACGACCCCAATCGGCACCCCACGAGTTGCGAACCTTGAAAGTTCGCCAGTCGGTACGATATCCAGCAACGACGCAGCAGTGGCCTCCAACTACCTTTTCTTCGGGCGATGGCAGCGGCACCATTCCGGTTCGTGCAACCTCGTCCGATTCGAAACTCTCGT